>Ga0181397_1000279_pt1 | contig 19508 bp, 19 predicted proteins | sample 20SPOviralmetaG_FD_130126 | JGI IMG/M metagenome (GOLD analysis project Ga0181397, IMG submission 130126) | Marine viral communities from the oligotrophic San Pedro Time Series (SPOT) site, San Pedro Channel, CA, USA - 20 SPOT_SRF_2011-02-23 | ecosystem: Environmental > Aquatic > Marine > Strait...
AGTACAGATGATATCACTGACTTTACACCTTTTGCTGATCTTACTAACGCTGATGTAGTAGCTTGGACTAAAGCAGCTATGGGTGCAGACCAGGTTACAGCTTTAGAAGCTAACATACAATCTCAAATAGATTTAGAGATTACGCCAACCTCAGTAACACTTACTATTGAAGATCCTGCACCACCAGCTGAAGGAGAATAAGTAAATAGTTTGTATCTTTATGCCCTTGTTTAATTAATAAAATAAAATTCAATGTCGCAAGAAGGTAAAATCACACAAGAAGAGCTAGCTCAAGTTACAGAGCTTAACTCTAAAATGCTTCAAATTCAAGGAGAAATAGGAGCTGGAGAACTTCGCAAAGCTGATTTAGTAGCATTGTTTGCTAAAGAGTCTGAGCAGATGGAAGTTGTAAAAAAAGAATTAGAAGAGAAGTACGGAAAAGTCAATATTGACTTGAAAGACGGATCTTATGAGTTAATTCCTGAAGAGGAGAAAGAGTAAAATTATTTATAATACCTAGCATGGCAAAAATTAGCACGTATACAATAACAGTTCCAACGTCCAACGATATAATTATAGGCACAGACGTTGAGAACACCAACATAACTAAGAACTTTACGGCTCTTAGTGTAGCTAATCTTGCCGCCGCGTATACTCTTCAAAATGTTTTAAGCCAAGGCAATGTTGCAACGTCCAACATGACCTTAACGGGTAATCTTTCGGTCACAGGCAATACTACATTAACGGGCCCTGTTGTTGTTGCGGGCACATTGCGTGTTAACAGCGCAGGAACCCAGCCTGCCGATGGAAGCGCTGTTGATCCTTCCGCTCAACCTACTATACCTATTGTGGGAAGTGGCAAGAGCTCGACTAGATATTTATCCGAGCCCGACGCGTGGCTTAAGGTAAACATCGGAGGAACTGAATACGTATTCGCTGGGTATATTCCAGGATAATAACAAAAAGTTTAATGGATATTAGAAAACTATCTGTCGGATCCGACTATAAGTCAGGCGCTATGCACTACATTGTGGAGCAAGACGTCCTTGGTGGGTCTCATAAAATCCATTTAATACAACAAGATAAGTCTAGTGGAGACATAAAAATATGGGTAGAGAGCAATAATGAAGTGGTTCTTTGGAAGCAGTTCAATGCAAACATGCCTTTTTCTATAGAGTATAACATTAATTTTTAACAGAGCCATGGCAGATAATTTTGATAATTGGGTAGAGGAACTAGAAGAAAAAGAAGTTTCTGAAACATGTAGAATTGATGATCCCGATTGCGAAAACTGTGGTTCATGAAATCGCCTCACTCTTTTATTATAAAGCCAGTAAAGGGGAGAAGGTACGATAACATAAAAAAGATTGGTGATATAGACTTTATCACTAGCTCTTCCAAAGAAGATCATAAGGTATCTAACAGATTTGCTGAAGTTATAGAGGTTCCCATTGGATACAAGGGAGACATAAAAAAAGGACACACCCTTGTGGTTCATCATAATGTCTTTAAGTATTATAATGACATGAGGGGTCGTGAAAGGAGTAGTCATAACTTTTGGAAGGATGACATCTTCTTTGTTGATTTTAATCAGTTTTTTTTATATCACAATGGAGTCGATTGGAACACTACGGGTAAGTATTGTTTTATAAAACCTTCCGATACCAAAGATTATTACTTAAATAAGTTTACTGAAGAGGAGCCTCTTGTGGGTAAAATTAGATATATAACAAATAAACTTTTGGGTCTAGGATTAAAGCAAGGAGATGAAATCGCTTATACTCCAGATAGTGAGTATGAGTTTACTATAGAAGGTGAAAAGCTTTACAGAGTAAATAGTGAAAACATTTGTATATTGCTTTAATGGACATAACTCAAATTAAATTACAGATTATTGATGCCGGAGAAAAGGCTGTTCGTCAGTTGGTTAAGGTGGCTCAAGAAGATATTATTAAATACGACAAGGATGATGAGCTTGCTGCGGATAGATTAAAAAATGCAGCCGCAACAAAGAAGCTTGCGATATTTGATGCTTTTGAAATACTCTCACGTATAGACGCAGAGAGGCAAGCGTTAAATGCACCTGTCGAAAAAACAAAATCTAAAGGAGGGTTTGCAGAGCAACGAGCAAAATAAAATATATACTATAGCATATGATGTTATACCAAAGAGTGTTTTGTCTACAAAGAACAAAGCTAAATCTTGGAAGTATGGCTATGATGAAAAGTATGATTTGGTTATCATATCTAAAGATGGAACACTAGGCGAAATATACAATATTAATGGCCTATACATTGGTCTACCTCTTCAGCCTAAAAAAGTATATACTAGAAGTAAAAAAATAGAAGACCAGTATTGGGAGCCTTTCCATTATCCCAAAGAGCTTTCAAAGATAAAATCAATATTTTCTTGGAATGACATGCCCGCATCGTTTAAAGATAGGTGGGTGGACTCCATTGAGGCTGAGTTTGACCATAGGGATGATGGTTTTTGGTTTATGAATAATGGTGTTCCAACATATATGACTGGCTCTCATTATATGTATTTACAATGGACAAAGATTGATGTAGGGTTGCCAGACTTTCGAGAGGCTAATAGAATATTTTTTATATTCTGGGAAGCCTGTAAGGCTGATGTTCGTTCTTTTGGTATGTGTTATCTAAAGATAAGACGATCTGGTTTTTCTTTTATGGGTTCATCAGAGACCGTAAACATAGCTACCGTAGCGAAAGATGCAAGAGTTGGAATGCTTTCTAAGACGGGTGGTGATGCGAAAAAAATGTTTACCGATAAGGTTGTTCCTATAAATAGCAACTTACCTTTCTTCTTTCGTCCTATTATGGATGGAATGGACAAGCCTAAAACAGAGCTTGCGTACAGAGTTCCCGCGTCTAAGATTACAAAGAAGAATATGACCACTACCGAATCTGATGATGTAGAAGGCTTAGATACCACAATAGACTGGAGAAACACTTCAGACAATAGCTATGATGGAGAAAAGTTACAACTCTTAATTCATGACGAGTCAGGTAAGTGGATGCGACCTGATAATATTTTAAATAACTGGCGAGTAACTAAGACTTGTTTAAGGCTAGGATCTAAAATTATCGGTAAGTGTATGATGGGTTCAACATCTAATGCTTTAGATAAAGGTGGTGATAACTTTAAAAAACTATACTACGACTCTGATTTAAGCAAAAGAAACCCTAATGGTCAAACAAAAAGTGGTTTATACTCTTTGTTTATTCCTATGGAGTGGAACTTTGAAGGATATATTGATAGATATGGAATGCCCGTTTTGACTAAGCCTACCAAACCCATCAAAGGAATAGATGGAGGTATTATATCTATGGGAGCTATTGACTATTGGGAAAACGAAGTTCAATCATTAAAGTCTGATGCAGATGCTTTAAATGAATTTTATAGGCAGTTTCCTAGGACAGAATCTCATGCGTTTCGTGATGAGAGTAAAGCGTCAATATTTAATCTTACTAAGATATATCAACAGATAGACTATAATGATAGCTTGATTACTGAACACTTTGTTACCCGCGGATCTTTTCATTGGAAAAATGGAGAAAAAGACTCTGAGGTGGTTTGGTCTCCAGATAAGAACGGAAGGTTTAAGGTTTCGTGGTTGCCTCCTCGTCATCTTCAAAACAAGGTAAGAAAGGTTAATGGAAAGTTTTTGCCAGGGAATGAACACATAGGTTCTTTTGGCTGCGACTCCTATGATATATCTGGTGTTGTTGGAGGAGGAGGATCTAATGGAGCTCTACACGGAATGACTAAGTTCAGTATGGATGATGCCCCTAGTAATGAGTTTTTCTTAGAGTATGTTGCTAGACCTCAAACGGCAGAGATATTCTTTGAAGAGGTTCTAATGGCTTGTGTCTTTTATGGAATGCCTGTGCTTGCCGAGAACAATAAGCCTAGGCTCTTGTATCATTTTAAAAACAGAGGGTATAGGGGCTTTAGTTTAAACAGACCCGATAAGCATTATAATAAACTCTCTAAGACAGAAAAAGAACTAGGTGGTATACCTAATAGCTCCGAGGATGTAAAGCAGTCTCACGCCTCAGCAGTAGAGTCTTATATAGAGAAGTATGTTGGTGTAGATATGGAGGGAACATATAGAGAAAGTGGTGACATGGGATCTATGCCTTTTGTTCGCACTTTAGAAGACTGGGCAAGATTTGATATTAACAATAGAACGAAATTTGATGCCACCATAAGCTCTGGTTTAGCTTGTATGGCTAATCAAAAACACATGTATCTACCTGAGCAAAAGCAATCAAAAATAAGCGTTAACTTTGCTAGATATAATAACCGTGGCTCGTTCAGCGAACTATTACAGTAAATGAAAGAGGTAAGTATTGACATTTCACCTTCAGGTTTCCCAAGTCAGTTTGTTTCTGATGCGGAGAAAGCTACTCAAGAATTTGGACTTAAAATAGGTCAATCCATTCAGTATGAGTGGTTTAAAAGAGACAGTGGGTCTTGTAGATACTACGGTCAATGGCGTGATTTTAATCGTTTAAGACTCTACGCGAGAGGCGAGCAGTCCGTTGCAAAATACAAAAATGAGCTATCTGTTGATGGAGATTTAAGCTATTTAAACTTAGACTGGACACCCGTTCCTATACTTCCAAAGTTTGTTGACATTGTCGTAAACGGAATGCAAGACCGTCAGTTTGAAGTAAAGGCGTATGCTCAAGATGCTTTGTCTGCGGAAAATAGAAATAAATTTCAAGAAAACATAGAAACAGAAATGGTTTCTAAAGAAGTTATGTCTGTTATGTCTGAAACATTTGACATTGATCCATTCACGGTAGATCCTGCAAAACTTCCCAACGACGATGACGAGCTTGCATTGTATATGCAATTAAACTACAAGCCAGCTATTGAAATTGCTGAAGAGCAAGCAATTAACACCTTACTAGAAGAAAATCATTACTCTGATATTCGTAAAAGAGTAGACTATGACTTGACAACAATCGGTATTGGAATCACTAAGCAAGAGTTTTTGCCAGGCGATGGAGTTAAAGTAAGCTATGTTGATCCCGCTAATGTAGTTTATAGTTATACTGAGGATCCAGAGTTTAAAGATTGTTTTTATTGGGGTGAAATTAAAACTTTACCAATTACTGAGCTTATTAAAATTGATCCTAGTCTTACTAACGAAGATTTAGAGACAATATCAAAATATAGTCAGAGCTGGTATGATTACTTTAATGTAGCAGAGCAGTATCAAAATGACATTTTTAGCAGAGATTCTGCTACCCTTATGTACTTTAATTATAAGACTACAAATAAGTTTGTATATAAAAAGAAAGACATAGACAACGGAAATTCAAGAGTGATAGAAAAGGATGACACCTTTAACCCTCCAGAAGAGATGATGGAAGAGGGAAACTTTACTAAGGTTGAAAAGACCATTGATGTTTGGTATGAAGGTGTTATGGTTATGGGAACCAACATTATGCTTAAATGGCAAATGATGGAGAACATGGTTCGACCTCAGTCTGCTTCTCAGTACGCAATGCCAAACTATGTGGCTAGCGCTCCTAGAATGTATAAAGGCAATATAGAGTCCTTGGTTAGAAGGATGATTCCTTTTGCGGATTTGATTCAAGTCACTCACTTAAAGATGCAACAAGTAATCTCTAAGATAGTGCCAGATGGTGTCTTTATTGATGCAGATGGTCTTAATGAAGTAGACTTAGGAACTGGCGCTGCATACAATCCTGAAGACGCACTTCGTTTATACTTTCAAACGGGTAGTGTTGTAGGTCGAAGTTATACACAAGACGGTGAATTTAATAACGCTAGAGTTCCTATTCAGCAATTAACATCTAACTCTGGTCAGTCTAAAATGTCTGCCTTGATTGGCAACTATAATCATTATATGGGTATGATCCGATCTGTTACGGGACTAAATGAAGCTAGAGATGGATCAACACCAGACCCTAATGCTTTGGTTGGTGTTCAAAAACTAGCCGCATTAAACTCTAACACGGCAACTAGACATATATTAGATAGCAGTTTATATATAACTAGAACTTTGGCTGAATCATTATCATGTAGGGTTGCAGATATTATGCAATATGCTGATTTTAAAGAAGAGTTTGCTATGCAAATAGGCAAGTACAATGTTCGTCTTTTAAATCAAATAAAAGACTTATATATATATGACTTTGGAATTTTTATAGAAATGTCTCCAGATGAAGAACAGAAAGCTCAGCTTGAAGCAAACATTCAAATGGCTCTATCTAGAGATGCTATTGGCTTAGAGGATGCTATTGACATTAGAGAAATCAAAAACATTAAAGTTGCAAATCAATTATTAAAAGTTAAAAGAACTCAAAAAGAAGCTCAAAAACAACAGCAAGAGATGATTAAGCAACAGACTCAGGCTCAAATAAATTCGCAATCACAACAAATGGCAGCTCAAATTGCTATGCAAAAAATTCAAGCTGAAACCCAGTCTAAGATGCAATATAGACAAGCAGATGTGGCATTTGAGATAGAAAAGTTAAAGAATGAGGCCATGCTTAAGAAAGAGTTAATGTCAACTGAGTTTCAGTATCAAATGCAAATTCAAGGACTATCTCAACTTTCAATTAATGAAAGAGAAAAATCAAAGGAGGATGCAAAATCTGAACGTATAAGTCAACAAAACTCTGAGCAATCAAAGCTTATAAATCAAAGAAAAAACAACCTTCCTCCTATAAAGTTTGAGTCTAATGAAGACTCCTTAGATGGCTTTGACCTAGCGGAGTTTAACCCTAGATAACATGCCTGAACCAATAAAAAAGAGACGCAAAAGACACCTTAGAAATTTAGACAGAAATAAATCCAACAGAGAAAAAACTGTATTGATGGAGTATGGGGAGGGTCAAAACAAAAAAGGAAAGACTGTGTACACGGCAAGTCCCACTATAACCTTTAAAGGAAAAGAGAAGGCTAGACCACAATCCTACGAGCAAGCCTTAGAGGCTGGAGAGGTTTATGTGTTTAAAAAGGAAAGGAGAGCTGAGAGGTTTGCTGCTGGCTCCTGGAAAAAAGGAAAGGACAAACGAGATGCAATGAGGGCGTATAGAAAAAAAAAGCGAGCGGAAAAAAGAGAAATAAATAATTATTAACTTTGTATCAATTAAATTAAATCCATGGAAATAAAAGTAAGAGAAGTCGGTGAGGCTCAAACAAAGTCTGTTCAAGAAGTTGAAAACGAATTGTTAGCCAAACACGAAGAGGAAATTTCTCAAGGAGAAACGACCTCAGAAAAGAATACAGAAGAAGCAACCATAAAGGAAGCTCCAAAGGAAACACCAAAGGAGGCTCCGGTTGTAGAAGCTGAAAAAGAGAGTTCCTCACTTAAAGAGGAAGACGTTCTTTCATATATTAAAAACCGCTATGATAAGCAGATTGACTCTGTAGATCAATTGTTTTCTGAAAGAGAGCAAGCTGAAGATTTACCAGAAGATGTGTCGGCTTATTTAAAGTATAAAAAAGAAACAGGTCGAGGCATTAATGACTTCATGAAACTAAATGAAGACTTTGATGACCTAGACGACAATACTCTCTTAGCGAGATATTACGCCAACAAAGAAGATGGCCTTGACGGTGATGACATTTCTTTTATGATCGAAGAAGAGTTCGGTTATGATAAAGAGATTGATGAAGAGTCAGACATTAGGCGTAAGAAGGTAGCTAAGAAAAAAGAACTTGCTAAAGCAAAGAACTTTTTTGAGGATCAAAAAGAGAAGTACAAAGCCCCTCTTGAGTCAAGCCCAGGGGTCTCTTCTACAAAAGACCAAGAAGAAATCAATGCTTACAAGGAATATCAAGCGAAGGTTTTAAGTGCCCAAGAGGATGAACTTAAAAAGTACGAATGGTTTCAAAAGAAGACTGACGAATACTTCAATAACGAATTCAAAGGTTTTGAATTCAAGGTTAATGATAGGGATATAGTCTACTCTCCGGCTGAAACTGCGGAAATCAAAAAGACTCAATCTGATCTTAACAACTTTATTTCAAAGTACGTTAATAAAGATGGTGTTATTGATGACGCCAAAGGATACCATAAAGCCCTAGCGATGGCGATGAACCCAGAACGCGCAGCTAAGTTCTTTTATGAACAAGGCATGGCGGACGCTGTAGATAATGTAGCTAGAAAGTCTAAGAACATTAACATGGACATTAGACAAGCGCCACAGACTCTTAGTAAAGGTGGGTTTAACGTGAAGTCCGTAAGCAATGACTCCGGTCGTGGCTTGAGGATCCGTTCAAATAAAAATAAATGATTAAAAATAAATTATTATGGCTGTAGATGCAGTTCCCGGGTTTGACTTACAACCCAGTGCCGAGCGCGTAGCGCTTGCCACAAATTATATTACTAACTTCAATTTCTTGAATCAGTATCTTCCTGATACTTATGAAAAGGAATTTGAGAGATACGGTAACCGTACCGTAGCTTCTTTCTTGAGAATGGTTGGCGCTGAAATGCCTTCTAACTCTGACCTTATCAAATGGGCTGAGCAAGGAAGACTTCACACTAAGTATGTTGATGTTACGCCAAAATCGGGCTTAACTAATGCAGACACTGCAACATTTGATGTTAACGATACGCTTAATCCAAACACTGGAGGTATCGCTATCAGAATTGGGCAGACTGTTATGTTTTCCGCTAATGCTCTTTCAACAACTAATAAGGCTATTGTAACTGGAGTAGACTATGCCGCTAAGGAATTCACTGTTGCTTTCTATGAAGCAAACGGTATGACTGCAGCTACAACTGACAAGTTCACTGTCTTTATCTATGGTTCTGAATTTAAGAAAGGAACAAATGGAATGACTGATTCTTTAGAGGCTGATGATTCAATTTTTGAGAACTCTCCTATCATTATCAAAGACAGATATGCTGTTTCTGGTTCTGACATGGCTCAGATTGGATGGGTAGAGGTAACTACTGAGAATGGTGCTTCTGGATACCTATGGTACATGAAATCAGAGCACGAGACTCGTCTACGTTTTGAGGACTACCTAGAGACTGCTATGGTTGAGGCTGTTCCTGCTGCTGCTGGATCAGGAGCTATTGGATTTGCAGGTGCTTCTGGCTCTGCTGCAGCTGATGTTGGAAACAAAGGATCTGAAGGTATCTTCCACGTTGTGGGAGCTAGAGGTAATGTTTGGTCTGGAGGAAATCCAACTACATTGGCTGACTTTGATGCTATGATCGAAAGATTAGACAAGCAAGGAGCTATCCAAGAGAATGTTATTTTCTTAAACCGTCAGTTCGGTTTTGACGTTGACGATATGTTGGCTTCACAAAACGCTTATGGAGCAGGTGGTACTTCTTACGGATTGTTTGATAATGACGAAGAGATGGCTTTAAACTTAGGTTTCAAAGGATTTTCTCGTGGTTATGACTTCTATAAGACTGACTGGAAATACTTGAACGACCCAACTATGCGTGGTGGTTTAAATGCTGGTAAGATTTCAGGGCTTTTAGTTCCTGCTGGATCTACTACTGTTTATGACCAAATTCTTGGTAAGAACGCTAAGCGTCCTTTCCTTCACGTTAGATATCGTGCTTCAGAAACTGAAGATCGTCGATATAAGACTTGGATCACAGGTTCTGCAGGAGGCGCTGCTACAAGCGATCTTGACGCAATGGAGGTTAACTACCTTTCTGAGCGTGCTGTTTGTACTTTAGGTGCTAACAACTTCTTCTTGTTTGAAGGATAAATAAACTCAACGGGGGGGGTGTTTAAACACCCTCCCTTTTTTTAAATCATATTAAATTATATCTAATGAAAAAAAATAAGAATTCCGTGGACATGAACTATGTCCTAAAAAGAAAAACCCCACCATTATCATTTATGCTATCATCACGACACACTCGTCGTAAGCCTCTATTGTATTTTGACGGGACTAGCAATCGACCTCTTCGATATGCTAGAAACCAAAAATCACCTTTTGAAGACGAGCAAGATGGAACTGCTATTGTTGAGCCTATAATCTTTGATGATGGCTTTTTGCATGTTCCTAAAGACAACCCTGTTCTCCAAGAGTTTTTATCTTACCACCCTGGGTTTGGTGATATATTTGTAGAGGTTAACAAAGAGGCTGAGGCTAAAGAAGAGGTTCAGAGCCTTGACGCGGAGGTAGATGCTTTGATTGCAGCTCGTAGCTTAACACTAGACATGCTTGAGAATATATCTCGTGTTCTCTTAGGCTCTTCGGTTGACAAGATGACTACCGCAGAGTTAAAAAGAGATGTGTTGGTCTTTGCCAAGCAGAACCCTTTTGAGTTTTTAGATTTACTTAACGACCCTATGCTTGAGCTAGAGAGCAAGGTTGCTAAGTTCTTTGAAGATGGACTGCTAGGGATGCGTAATAAAAACAAAGACGTATACTTTAACTTACCCAATAACAAAACAAAAATGTTGACGGTTCCTTTTGGGGAGTCTGCTAACTATATTGTGGCTTCATATTTGCAGAGTGACGAAGGTGTTGAAACACTTAAGCTTTTAGAAAAGCAGAAATAAAATACCTAAACACAAGGAGAGACCTCAGAGATGGGGTCTTTTTTTTTGAGTATCTTTGTACTTTATTAACATCTAACATTTTTAACTGATGGCAAAATATATTTCTTTAGTAACAGGAGAGGGAACACAGAATGTTCCTTGTGGAGACGGATGCTTTGTTGAGAGAATATCTGCAACTGAGGTTCGCATTTATGTAGCGAGCAGCCTTAATCACCACCTAAAAATGGTAACAGTTGGCTCAACTTCAGCTATGGTTGACGCAATCAATGACGCTTTAGTCGTTGCTGCAGAGACAAGCTGGACAAATGTTGTAGTACCGGTAGCTCTACCTAGTGGTCAGACTATAACTTCAATCGCTGTGACTGTATTACCTTAAGGTATTCCACTCATTATTACGAATTAGAGGCCTCAAAAGAGGCCTCTTTTTTTTGTCTATCTTTGTTAAAACCTTTTAAAAATGATAAACTCAGTAAGGAATACTGTACTATCGGTATTAAATAAAAATAACTACGGATATATATCCCCCTCAGATTTTAACTTGTTTGCTAAGCAAGCACAGTTGGATCTTTTTGAGGATTATTTTTATAATCTAAACTATCAGGTGGTAAAAGAAAACGCTCGTCAATCGGGCACGGGGCTTCCTGACATAAGCAAAGGATATGAAGAGGTTATCTCTACCTTTTCTAAGACAGCAACCTTAGCTCAAGCCACCCCTAATACAAGCAAATACACTTTACCTTCAGACTACTATCTTTTAAATGTTGTTCAGTACAACACAGTCGGAGTGGGACAACCAGGCGTAGAGATAGAGAAGGTAGAGGAGAATAAGATAAGAAGCTTAATAGCAACAAACCTATTAGCTCCCACTACTGCTTTTCCGGTATATGTTCATAGAGGTAATATTATAGAGGTGTACCCTACAACTATTAATGGAGCTACCAATGTAGACTCTTACTATATTAGAAACCCTTTAGACCCCAAGTGGACATGGTCTACACTAAGCTCAGGTGAGCCTGTATTTAATCAGTCCGCGGCAGACTATCAAGACTTTGAGTTGCCAGTTACAGATGAGCCTGATTTAGTAATGAAAATTTTAGAGTATGCGGGGGTTTCAATAAGAGAAGGTGATGTTGTACGCTTTGCAGATAGTGAATTAACACAAGAATCTCAATCAGAAAAATAAGATATGGCATACTTAACTCAGTTTCAATATTACACAAACGGAGCCAATCCCGCAGAAAACACAAATTGGGGCTCTTATCAGTACACTAGCCTGTCTGATATTGTAAATAATTTTATGGCGATATACGCGGGCAATAATGAGTTGGTAAACAATGCAGAGAGATATCAAGTTTTGTTTCATGCCAAGAGAGCTATTCAAGAACTAAACTATGATGCGTTCAAAGAGATTAAGGCTCTAGAATTAAGCGTAGACAATGAATTAAGATTTGTCTTGCCATCTGACTATGTGAACTGGGTAAGGGTATCTCTATATAGAGATGGGGTTATCTTTCCTCTTACTGAAAACATTCAGATAAACTCTACAAGCGCATACCTTCAAGACAACGAGAGTAGAATATTGTTTGATGAGAATGGTAACATTTTAAAGCCTGAATACTCTAATCTAGATTTAGACAGAATAAAGGGAACCAAGAAAAGCATATATCTAAACGAAAACAATCCTAACTTTAATGGCAAGGAAGGATGGTGTTGTGATGGCTCTTGGTATTTTGAATACAATATTGGAGCTAGGTTTGGACTAAACACCGAGACTGCAAACGCCAACCCTACTTTTAGGATAGACAAAAAAGCTGGAGTTATAAACTTTAGTTCTGGTATGCTAGATAAAATTGCCATACTTGAGTATGTATCTGATGGCATGGAAGGTGGAGACATTGCCTCTATTAGCGTAAATAAACTTTTTGAGGAGTATGTATACGCTTACGTTAAATACGCCATCTTAACGTCTAAATTAAATGTACAAGAGTATATTGTAAACAGAGCTAGAAAAGAGAAATCAGCATTACTGCGAAACGCTAAAATAAGAATCAGTAACATTCACCCTGGTCGATTGCTAATGAATTTACGTGGTCAAGATAAGTGGATTAAGTAATATGGACATAAAGACAAACTTTATAAAGGGGCGCATGAATAAAAGCGTCGATGAAAGAATACTCCCAATGGGAGAGTATCGTGACGCATTAAATATAAGGTTAGGCTCAACTGAAGGAACTACAATTGGAGCTGTAGAAAACACAAAGGGAAATACTAAGATAACCACACTAGAGTATAACGGAAGTAGCTTAAGTACAAACGCTGTCTGTATTGGCGCTTATGAGGACGGAACGCAAGAGACTTTATATTGGTTTGTACATGACCCTACTAGGGGTGTAGACATGGTTGTGTCGTATAACACTAACATTCAAGCCCTCAATTATCACTTAATATCTACATCTGTTTTAAACTTTGACCCTAAGTTTTTAATAACAGGGGTAGACTTAATAGATAACTTCTTGTTTTTTACGGATGACTTAAATCCACCAAGGGTTATTGATGTAAACAGACAATACTCTACCTCTTTTACTGAAGCAGAGATTAGTGTATTAAAACCAGCCCCCACTAGCTCTCCAACATTTACACTAAAGAGTGTAAGTGGATCAGATGATTTTATGGAGACAAACTTTATTTCTTTTGCGTATCGATATAAGTATGAGAATCTGCAGTACAGTGCACTATCTCAGTTTTCAGAAGCGGCATTCTGTCCGCTCCCATACAATGTATCATTAGAAATGTACTCAAATGTTGGTATGCGAAATGCTTTTAACGCTGCCGATGTTTCTTTTAACACGGGAGGTTCTGACGTTATAGGCATAGACTTATGTTTTAAGGTGAGCAATACAAACGTAGTTAATGTAATTCAAAAATTTAACAAAGAAGAGGAAGGGTGGCCAGACAATACAACTCAAACGGTTGATTTTTCTAATAACAAGATTTTTACTACTTTGTCCGCTGACGAGCTCTTGCGATTATTTGACAATGTACCTTTAAAAGCAAAGGCTCAGACAGTTATGAGTAATCGTATTTTTTATGGAAACTATGTTGAGGGGTATGATATAACAAATCCAAATGGAGAGCCGTTGCTTATAAACTATACAACTGAAGTAGTTAGCGAGTCAGCAATAAGTACAGATGAAATTTTATCTTCTGTTCAAAATGGCGCTACATCCTATAATGATGGATTTACTAGTCCTACTTTTACAGTAGCTAACTCTGCAGCTCAGCTTGATTTTACAAATGCAAGCTTACAAACTGGAGATATAGTCACAATAGAGCTTGGTTTTAAATTTAAACAACAAACTAGTAGTCAATCAAATTATCCTACACTTACATTTAACACTTTTAGGACTTCTATAAATATAACCGTAGATGCTAACTATGCTAACATACAAGCGTGGATTGCCGCAGGAACCACGTTTCAAGCAGCTCTTGGTAGTACAACAATGCAGAATACCGCTAACCTGTGTCAAGGATTAACTTTCGGAGATAAGTTTGGTTGTGCAATGCCTAATCCTCTTGATGACGTTCAAGGAGTTATAACGCCATGGAATAAAAACGGAACTTTTATTGGAACGGCTCCCAACGGAAGTGGAACCAATAATCAATCTTTTGGAATTACTGTTGTTAATGCTAATGTAATTCAACTTCAAGTTCCTGCGATGATGTATACTCTTGAAGGAGATAGTAGTAAAAAAATTGCCTTCTATTCTGAAATTGTAGACCCTGTTGTTGGTTATATAAAAAGCGATTTTAATCAAACACTTCATAGCAATAGAGACTATCAGCTAGGAATAGTGTATATGGATGCACAAGGGAGAAACTCTACTGTTCTAACCTCTGAGACAAATAATCAGTTTATCCCTGTGCGCTTATCAGAAACTAGAAATTTTCTCAAGGCTACAATAAACAACCTTGCACCACCATGGGCATCTAGATATAAGTTTGCACTGCAAGTCTCTCAAGGTGATTTTGAAACTATTTACATACGAAGAACTAAAATCGAAAACGGAACAGGTGGAGATACCGCTATATACCTCCCCTTGGAGGGTGAGAATCAAACAAAATTCAATAAGGGAGATACCTTAATATGTAAGGTAGATGGATTGGGGCCCTTAAATAACCTTGTAGAAATTGAAGTTTTAGATATACTCACATCAGATGGAAATGCGCTTTCAGATTCTGGTTTGTTTGCTAAAGTTGAGGCGCAAGGAAGTTTTAGTATTACGGGAACTGTTGATTTCTTAGTATTTGAGACAGTAGCGCCTAGAGTCGCAGAAGGTATTTTTTATGAAGGCTCTCAAAGTTTTTCTATTACAAATAGGTTTCATTCTGGGAATGTTCAAACGCAAACAGGATCTCAACCAGCCATTATTAATCTAGACTTTTTTAACGCATATACATTTGGCAATGGTGTAGAGGGGTATAAGATTGAAGACTTAATAACTGGAGACCCATTAGCTATAGGAAGCCGAGTCAATGGCGTAAGCGCGGAGGGTTATAATCAAAAAAGAAATGACTCTAGCTTGACATATAGCGGAGTGTATGAGCCAACGACAAACGTAAACAACTTAAATGAGTTTAATCTATCCCTTGTTAATTTTAAAGACTTAGATCAAAACTTTGGATCGATTCAAAAGCTTCACTCTAGGGCAACAGACATTTTAGTTCTTCAAGAGGATAAAATAAGCTATGTTCTAGCATCTAAAAATGTTTTGAGCTCTCCAGGGTCTGGTGGAGTTATAAGCTCTATTCCTGAAGTTATTGGGAATCAGATTGCAAGAATTGAAGAGTATGGTATTAGTTTAAATCCAGAGAGTTTTACTGCCTATGGCTTTGATCGTTACTTTACAGATGCTAAGAGAGGAGCGGTTTTAAAATTAACAGGTGCGGGTACTAACGAAAAACTAGAGGTAATATCCAACTATGGTATGCGTTCTTGGTTTAGGGATAGGTTTATTGAGTCTTTTGATGGGCAAAAACTAGGTGGCTATGACCCTTATATGAATGAGTATGTATTGTCTGTAAAAGACAATGAGGTTGATATGCCTGAAACAATTATTCCTTGTGGAGCACAAATTAATGCAAATGATTCGGTAATTAGAGAGTTTACTGTAGATTTTGGAAATGTGGGCGCAAGTGGAAATGCCTCTGTTTTGACATACACGATTGGAGTAATTGAAAGCAATATAACTTTTACTGTAATATACAATGGTGTCACTACCACTAGTGGAGCCGTTACGTCTAGCGGAACACTATCAGTACCCAAGACAACTAAGTACCCAACACAAGCGGTTGTTAAGATTATTCCTGCGGGAAATACTGAGTATGAACTAACAATAGGATGTGTATCATGAGTGATTATACTATAACATATAGCGAGTCAGTTAAAGGGTTTCCCTCTTTTTATTCTTATATACCTGAGTATATAATTGGAATGAATAGTTATTTGTACACGTTCAATCAAGGCAATCTGTATAGGCACAACACAAACCTAGCCAGAAATAACTTTTACGGAAATGCCTTTTCGTCTACGTTGACTAGTGTTTTTAACGTAAATCCAACCGAGTCTAAAAGATTTAAAACTTTATCTTTAGAAGCGGATAACCCATGGGGGGCTACCTTTAAAACAAACTTAGAGACTGGGGCTATAAACTCAGCTTGGTATGACTTAAAAGAAGGTACTTACTATGCTTCCATAAGGGCAAACACATCTCCAGTTAATTTTCACATGAGGTCTATAGATGGCATAGGTCAAGTGACAACGGTTGCTAATCCTTCTGGAACCACTTATACCTTATTATTTACTTTTGCAGTAGACGGAATTGTAAGTATTGGAGATGTCATATACAAGGACTTAAGTCCTCAGCTAGAGGTGGGTGCTATAACGGCTATATCTGCAGACAGAAAGACAATAACTGTCAACGTAACAGGCGCTGCGCCCGCAAATGGAAACTTTATTTTCGTAGTAAAAAACCCTCAAGCGGAGTCTCAAGGCGTTACAGGTTACTACTGTGAGTTTACTTTAACAAACACAAATACTAGCCATGTTGAGTTATTTAGCGTAGGCTCTAGTATATTTAAATCATATCCATGATTTTAGTTACCTTTGTATTAACTCAAATTATAAAGTTATGGTGATACCAGGGGCTGTTATACAGGCAGCATTAAAAGCCGCGCCTCAACTCCTAGGAGCAGGGATGAGCTACGCGCAAGCTGCTAGACAAAAAAGATTAATGGGAGAAGCTGAGACCGCGGCACAAAAAGCCATAGCTGAAGCTAAAGGGTTTGCTTCTATAAACGAGATGGAAGCGTTGCGTGTTCCTATGGAGGCATACGAAAATGCTCAAAGGGAAATAACTAGCCAGCAACAACAAGGAGTAGACGCTCTTCAGCAGGCAGGAGCTAGAGGCCTTCTAGGCGGTTTAGGGGGCTTACAAGCCTTAGCGATTAATGCAAATCAACAGCAAAGAGATAAGATAGCTAAAGACTTATATGCAAGAGATGTGGCTGTTGCTCTAAATGAAGAAAGGAGCAATATTAAGTTACAGAACATTGCAGATACTGAAGCAGAAGGGGCTCAAGATGCAGCCGCAATGTATGCTGAAGCGGCCGGACTTGCGAACACATCTGCCAATACCGCATTAACAGGGGGCCTCAATGCATTTGTTGGTGACGAACGGCTTAACCCCTTATTTGCACAGATGGGAGACTTTGACACAAGTAAACTTTTTGGAAATCAATTTTTTAAGGATATAGGTAAGTCATCTTCATTCTTTAGAGATATATTTAAAAAAAAGTAAAGGTAAGTTTATATGGCTAAATCGTTTTATAAGTTTAAAAAAAGAGACCCATTAAAGGCAAATGTTGATTGGGCTAGTATTGGAACGAAATTAAGCGCTGATTTAGAAGCTGAATCCGTTAGGAGGCAGGAGAAAAGGGATTTAATTGAGAAAAATACTCAAGAAACTTTAGACAGTGTAGCTAAGATTAGCGAAAATGCTCCTCAAACTTCTGCTGAATGGGCGTTTGGTGCTAGTGATGAAATGGCTTCAGCAACCAAAACCGCCTTTGATCAAATGAAAAACTTAGAGATAACTCCTAGAGAGTTTGCTAAAAAAAGACAGCTTATCCTTAACCAAGCAAAGGGTTTAAAGAAAAGTATGGACACCTACGCAGAAAGAAGAGCTGCAAACGATAAGGCTCTAGCCGATGGCACAGTCTCCGCGCAAACTGTGTGGGAGAATAGCCGTCGTGAAAGAGCATTGTTTTCAGATAATAGCACATACTATATAGACCCAGAAACATACATAGGCTATATTGCTATGAAAGATGAGAACGGAAGGGTAATAACAGATCCAGATAAGCTTATAAACGTGAACACTCTGTCTATCGATGAAGATACTCAACGACAATCAATTGACATAACTAGCGAAGTGAGTTCTGCAGTTAAGATTCTTGCTACCAATGATTTTTTTACAGCAGCCGGTGCTAAGACAACAAGTCCATTCTTAAATAAGGACTATAAGGAGGCAGAGGCCAACGCAATTGAATCTATGATGACTGATGATGTAGATGTGGCTCAGGTTGTTGTTCAGCTAAACCCCGAAGTGAGCAGTGATAACTTTACTTTGAGTCAGGAGATAGCAGACTCAGACCCAACAAAGATTTTATTAATTAACGGAGACGATGGAAGAAGAGTTCCTGATGTAAAAAGGAACCTAACTATTGGTAATGAGACGAAGACAGTTCAAGAGTGGGCATTTGATAGTCTTCAAAGCAGCATCAGAGGCGCTGTTCAGACTAAAAAACAGGACTATGACCGAGATCAAGCTAGGACTGAGGGACAAAGAAAAGACACTGTGGCAATAGACATAGACAGGATGAATGACTTCTTTAGTGGAGATCAAGCTACCTTGACTGCTAGGGTTGAGCAACAGGCTGGGACGAATCCAAATATAAAGAAGGTCGAGAGAAAAGAAAATTCACTAGTGTTTACATACGCTCCAGTAATTAATGGAACTGTTGTTACTGATCCATCAGATTATGAGACTAAAACCATTAGCCTTGTTGATGCGAACGGTGATCAGATCGACAGATCGACTTGGATAACTTCTCATGCTGAGTTTATTACTGGCAAGCCTATAAGTAAAAAAGATATTGCGGACTATATATCTACAAGGAAAGCTCAAGGACAACAATTTAGTGATACCTCATCCAAGGATACGGCTAGCACTTATCTGTTTGACGACACTAGCTTTAATGCGTCAAAGAATCAACTTAAAGAAGATCTAACCGCTATTGATAATACAGTTAGACTATCTAGAGAATTGATGAACACCCTCAATAGTTTACACCTTCAAACAGCAGCGAATAGAGCTCCAAATCCTTTTAGGATAACGGAGCTACCTAGCTCAACTACTGGTGATCCAGGGCCACTTGAAATATTTGACGCAGTTACACAGAAAAGATATATTGTCAAGCCCGGTAGTCAAGAACTCGGGGATGCCTTAGAGGAGATTCTAGAATCAAGAAGAAGCGCATCAAGACAGGCTCAGGGGGGTGGCTTACAGGGGCCTAACTACACAACCGGATCAACTATTAATGAAGGTGATGGATCAGGTTTTGGAACAGGTCAGAACGCTAGAGGTGAGATTATAAATGCTCCTCAAACTAAATTTAACGTGCCTAACTCTAGTGGGGAATTAGATTAATTAGTATACTAAAAAAATGAACGAGTTAGAAAAGCTTTGGGAAGTTTTAAGTAAGGATGGTTTATACACCAAGTCATTTGATGAATTTGCTAAACAAACTCAAGATAAGTCCTATCAAGATAAAGTCTATGGGGTTGTAGAAAGAGAAGGCTACTTTACAAAAGGACAAGAGGCTTTTAATGAAAAG
>Ga0181397_1000283_pt1 | contig 19327 bp, 15 predicted proteins | sample 20SPOviralmetaG_FD_130126 | JGI IMG/M metagenome (GOLD analysis project Ga0181397, IMG submission 130126) | Marine viral communities from the oligotrophic San Pedro Time Series (SPOT) site, San Pedro Channel, CA, USA - 20 SPOT_SRF_2011-02-23 | ecosystem: Environmental > Aquatic > Marine > Strait...
AAATTTAATTTGCTCATTTAGTTTTTTATTTTCTAATAATTTATCTTTCAATGCCATAACTATATTTGTTTAAACTCTACATCTAACTGTGAATAATCTACTCTATCAAAACCATCTTCATGTGTTATTACAGCATGTTTTGGTACTTCATCAGACATAACACCTTGGTAAACACCTTCACCATATTTTTTATCTTTGTATTCAAATAAATATATATTTATCCCTTTTAATGATTTACCATATTGCCTAATATTTTTCTTTAATCTTCTATCTGATCTAGTATTAACAGAACTCGCAACATTAGCCCAATTTATTGGAGGCGGAGAAACTGTTCCTCCAAAAGCTCCAGTTTTAGCCATATCACCAGCAGCGCCTGCAACACCCATTATAGCATTACCTATAGCAGCTGTTCTTTGATTATAAGCTGCATTTTCTCTGTTTTTAGTACCTTGTAGTTGACCTCTAGTATAGTTTATTTTATCATCTTGACGTTTTTCTGTAGCATTAAACACAAATGATTTACCAGCAGCATCTGCTTGTTGCATTCTTTGACCTTCACCTATTTGTACTCCTTGTACTCTAATACCTTCTTGCATCTGCATTCTTTCTAACTGAGCTTGTCCTTGAGCTCTAAGTTTTTCATTTTGAGCTTCTTGTTGTTCTATACTTGCAGCAACACCTTTTTTACTTTGTAATGCGGCTTGTGCTAAAGCTGTAGCGCCACCAGCACTTGCCCCAGTAGCTCTTAAAGTATCTAGTGTATTTGCTAAAGCTATATCAGCTTCTTCTATTTGTATTTCAGCACCAGCTGTTGCAACACCTAAATTAGCATATGGATTACTCAATTTACCACTAAGATCTTTTGCTAAAGAACTTAAGTTTGTAAAATTATCATAAGGATTAATAACAGCTTGTCTTCCTTTTTCTAAACTGTTTAGTTGACCTGTAAGTTTTTTTCTTTCAGCTGCTGCTCTTCTTTGTGCTCTTTTGGCTCTACCAGAAGCAAAAATACCAGTTACCACAGACCCTAAACCTTGTATACCTGCTGCTATAGCTTGTGCAGCTATACCAAAAGTCATGTTTGGATCTGAAGAGCTAAATAAAAATTCGTATAATATATTTAAAATTTCTTCCATGTTAATTAATATGATGATTCTACAGTTTCTGATGATACTGCAAATAATTCTTTTCTTTGATTGTTTGCGTTACTTAAACTAAATTTAACTGTACTAAAAAATCCTTTAATACCTGTCATATTGTTTCCAAACACTACTTCACCTGCTGTAGCTGAAGAATTATTAAGTATGTTTGCAAAATATTTGTTTTCTTTTCTTTTAAAACTATTTGTAAATAGTTCATTAGAAAAATCATTTAACGATGTTGGTAATATGTATTTTGATATTGGAACTTGTCCTACATCACCTGAACTTGCACTTAAAGAGCTTACTGTCCAATCAATACTACCTTCATAATTTATTGTTTGAAATACTTTAACTGTTGATGGTTTAGCGTTTAAAACTACTGTTACTGTTGAATCCGAAACTACTCCATAAAAATTACAATAATTTGCAGACCCATAATGTTGGTATAATTTACCTGTATTAGTTGTAAAAAATGTAGAACTTAAACTAAAAGCTAATGAAGGTTTATAAGTTAATAAACTAGTCCAACCCTGTACACTTTCATCAAATGATAATGTATTATAACTTGACGCTGTTTGTATAGATAAAATATAGTTTTTAGTATGCATGTCCCAACCACCTACAACTTTAGTTACTGCGGTAGATGTTAAATTATCTCTAAAAAAATCATGCATACCATAACCTGATATTTCTATAATTTCTCCAGCACTTGACAATCTAAGTACACAACCTCTTTTTCTATCCGTAAAGTATTTTCTATAACCATATATAGCGAAACTTGTAGGATCAGTTGATATACCGTATTCTCCTTGATAAGGAACTATTTGACCTATGACTAAATTAGTACTTGTTACAGCTGTGTTACCCTCTGCAGAGTATATAGCATCTTTATCTATTAACGCTCTATTAATTTTGTCTTCTTGGAAAATAATTAAATTTGTATCTTCTGCATATAACTTTTGTATTGAACCTTTAGCTGGATCTACTGATCTTGTTATATCTTCACCTACTGAAAATTCATTTGTTTGATTTATACCTGTTCTAGAGTTAAATACACCTGAATAAATCATTGTATTAAATCTATTTTGATTATTAGGATTATCTTCAACAATATGAGCTTTTACACCTAAATCAGTTATTGTATTATTATAACCACCTCTAATCCTTGCTTCTTCAATATACCAGTCTTCTGCATTATTATTTGAATAAGCTTGAGGTACAGTAGTATATGGTGCTGAAGCAGGCGCAGGTCCACTACTTGTGTTAGCATCTACCAAGGTTTGTAATTTCTTCAACCAATATGAGTTAAAATATTTTAATTCTAATGTAGCAGCCATATTATTTTATTATCACTTATTTTTTTTGATTATTACACCCAGCCTGTTGCTCCTGGCATAGGTTGTGCACACGTTGAAGAGCCTAGCTGACAAGCCACAGCATAAGCGCCTGAGTTACATATTTTTTCTGAAACACTTGGTGCTATTTTTACACCATCAGTTCCAAACTTAGCTGATACTTTAATTTGATCAAAAGGTTCAGTTGAAACAACATCTGTATTAAACGCTCTAAATTCATTAGAGCTAGGTGTTACAGGTGTTGTTAATGTAACATTACTATAGAATAAATCAACATATTTAGCATAAGGCATTGGTGCATAGTAATGAGTAGAGGTAGTAGCAACACAACTGTAATCAGTTTGAGCAGTAGAAATATCATATTTATAGGCTTTCGGTGTTCCACTATCTGAAACTTCAACTGCATTTTCTATTACACAGTCGCTATAGTATAAATCATTAGAATTAACCCAAGCGCAAACAGCATCTGCATTTACAGCTGCTTCTTGAGTTATTAATTCCGTAGCACAAATAGCATACTCACCTACTTCATCAAAAGCAAAAGCTCCAGAAGCTTGTTTACCTACCGCGTCAGAAGCGTTAAAAGTTTCATTTACTAAATTACCTGGAAAACCTGGCGCTCCCATATCAAAATTATTTACATCTGGAATTATATTCCAAGTATTAGTTCCACTTGGATCTCTATAAAAAACTTTCCATATTACACTACTTTGTGTTCTTGGGCTTAAACCAGTGTTATTAGTAAAAGCTTGCTGTATAATACATTGAAACACTACGGTACCTTGAGATAATGCGTTACCTATTTTAAATCCACCACCTTGAGAAAAACCTGATTGAGCAGTTGTAGGTGTTATAGGTAAATCACTTGAAGATAAAGTGCTATCGCTTAAATACCAAACACCGGAAACAGGAGTCTGATTTATTGGAGCGGATAATTGATTATTTGCTGGATTACCAGCACTACCAACTGCTCTACATGTTGATTTAGCACTAGCATTAATACCTGTAGCACCGATAGTTACTTTTTGTGTTTTAGATATATTTAAGCTACCTGTTTGCGCAACACCATTTAACACAGCATCTTCTATTTTTAAAGTTAAATTATAAACACCTATAGGTGTATTACTAGATTTCCAAATTTTACCCGTGGTTGATTCTATACTAAAATAATTATTAGTATTACCAGCTGATATACTATATAATAAATCATCTGTGTTATTACTATTAGAACCATTATTACCTCCTCGTGTAACTATTGGATCATTTACAGAATTTCCCGTAGCTACAGCAGAGCTTACATCTGGTAAACTTGCACCAGCAGTAAACTCAGGAGCAATATTACCTAAAGATCCTGTAGCTGTTACAGTACTTGTGTCGCCACTAGTAGTTGTAAATGTAAAAGAAAAAGTATATACTTCTTTAGTAGATCCATCATCTCTAAAAACAAACTGATTATTTGCTGTTTGTAGTTTGTATCCTGTTCCTGAATTTATTAAACTAAAATCTGAAGTTCTAGTAGTATTGGTTCCATCAGTAACAACTAGATTTACGCTTGAAATATCTGTATTAGCAAAATTACTACCTTGGTTGTTTTGCGGATAAAAAACACCTGTTAAATCTATACTAGCAGCCATGTTTTCATTTTGCGAATAAGATAAAGCTGATAATCCAGCTACACCATCAAAACCAGTCTCTACATCTGCGTTTAAATCTGCTATTAGTCCTGTTGTAGATGTTTCATAAAACAATTGTAATACTGATTCTACAGGTTCAGTTTCAGCTATAGATAAATGAGGAACCATTGTAGGGTCTGTAATACCTAAAACTGTAGTACCTGCATTTGATGTAGATAACCTAGCTATTAAGGGATTTGTGTCTAATTGATAAAAATTAGTTGGCGTAGTTATTTCACTTGTTGCCATTTTTAAATCATCAGCGTCAGCTATAGTATCTGCAGTTATAGCTAAAGGTAATACTTGAGTACCACTAACGTTTACAGGAAAAAACTGAACATTATCAGTAGCTGTGTTGTTTACTCTACCATACAATCTTACAGAACTTCTAAATTGTTTTTGTTCTGGTCCTACCTCAGATAAATCTCTTGGAACTTTATTTATATTATCATTTAATAATACAACATGCCCTGTTTTACCATCTTCATCTGTAGGAAAAGTAACGCTACTTTGACCTGGATAACCATCTAAAAATCCTGGAAAATAACAGTTATAATAATCTTGCTCTTGTTGTTTTACCACTATTTTATAGGAATACCAACCTAAAGGATTATTAATATTATAAGCAAATTTTATGTCTGGGTTGTTTAAGTTTGATAAATACAATTCATTATTTATTTCACCATCTGTAGTAACAGTATAACCTGGACCACCAGTAACATTTGTTACTTTTACAAAATCAGTATATTCACCTCTTAAATATGAGTTAACTACTGGTATACCGCTAGTATCACCACCGCTTAAAGTAAAAGTATAAGTGTTATTGCTTATTGTTGTTGTAGTACCTGTTGTATTAAATCCATTTGATATAGCGTCAGCATATAAACCAGGAACACCTGTGTTAGTATTTTTAACACTTGTAATAGAACTATTAATTACAACTTTTAAAGCATCACCCCACCATTCTTTTAAGTTTTGTGTACTTGATCTATACGGGTGATAAAAAGTTGAACCACCAAAAAATGTTCCGCCCACACTTACCCCATCATCTACTGAAGATAAAATTACCGATGATTGTCTTCCAAATTTATCAGATAATATAAAACCAACTTGATAATTTCTATTTTGTTTTAATGTGTGATTAGGATATTCTGCCCATGTTTCAAAAGCAGTTGAGCTTTTTGCGTTAGCACCTACATTATAATTTAATGAAGCAGGTGGTGTATGTTGACTTTGAAAATTAGCATATATTACTCTGTTACCTGAAACTTCTTGTGCTAAAGCTCTCACAGGAACTTTATCATATACTCTTACTGTTTGTCTTTCAGGAAGTGTTTTATAAGGTTTTCTTGATTGATAATCATAAGTATAAGTACTTATACCACTTGTTGTTGGTGGAAAATCACTTGTTAGTACTGTATCTAAAACTTTAACTGCTCTACCATCAGATTCTTTATATAATATATCTATTTCAGTTATTTTATATGTATCAGCAGTTTGATCTCCTAGTTTGCTTTGTACGTCTGGAAGAGGTATTATTAATTCCACATTTTGTACTCCATTTTGCATAAAATCTAAAATAGTACTTCTATAAGCGGCATTTTCATCATCAGGAGTTGCTGGACTTGCACCGCCACTTCCTAAAAAATAACCTTTTTGTTGTGGAATAAAAGCTGGTTGACTAAATGGAGCCATTAATGAATATTCATTATCATCAAACTTAAATCTATAACTAAACCTTACAAACAAGTCTTCTAAAAAATCTGGATCACCAGGCCAATCAACACCGTTATTAAAATCATAAGTAATGTCTTTACCTGTCATTGTTGTTGCTAAAAACTTAACTGTATCATTTGCTAAAACAGCGGCAGCAGGTGCAACATTTAAAGTTACTGTTGTTCCTGATATATTACTTACATATAAATATTCGGAAGCTGCAATTTTAACAGCACCGGCATTTGTAGTAGCAACGACTAGCATACCTTTTTTAATATTAGTATTTGATTGAGCTAGCGTTAATGTTGTTGAAGGAGGGCAAGTAGCGCCTGTTACTTCAACTGTTTTTAACAAAGTTAATGCTTCATAAGGATTATATTTAGCAACTGATATTTGATTTTCTTTAGTGTAGTAACCTAAAGACTTAGTAACGTTTATTTTTCTAGGTTGATTTAAGTTATCAGTCCAAAATAATAAATTTTCTACTAAATTAATACCTATAATTACATTGTTTTTACTAAAATTTAAAAAACTACCTTCAACTAATTTTGTATAAGTACTGTTAAAATATTTATATATATAATGATTAGTATTGTCTGTTAAAAATAAATATATAGTACTATTATTTGAATCAGCAAAATAACCTATAGTTTCTAAATTAGCATTACCTAAATCAGTTCCAGATACTAAAACATTGCCTAATACATTTTCTAAAGCACCTATATCATCAGCTTCTGATTTACCTACAGATATATTCTGCGCATCACGATATTCACCATTAGGTATTAGTCTATCGTCCAAGTCTTTATTCATCTTGGACCTCAAGAAACTATTTTTAATTTCAGCCATATTTAATATTTAATCCATTTAGATTTATTCCTCATAACTTGAACTATTTGATCAAGCTTAAGATTTGATAATCTAATTTTAGCATTTCTTAATTTAGCGCTTCGTTCTCTTTTAAATCTTTGAACGATGTATTCTTGTATACCTACACTTGTAGATAATATTGAGTATAATATGTGAGCATATAAAGCTTCTTCAGCCATTTTAGGTATTCTTAAGTCTAAACCATAAGCATTACCATCTGATATATATTCTAATATTATTAATTTTTGTTTTAAGTTGTTTGAAAAAGCAAATAAACCTTTTCTATCATCAATTATAAACCAACCATTTCTTTGACTTGTTTCAGGGTTTAATCCATATCTTTGACCTAAAGCACCATCATAATAACTTGTCCAATAAACATCTGCGATAGAATAATCATTTATATAAGCACCACTAATATTTCTTGGGTTATTAGCGTCCCATTTTACTGTAGTTTGTGATGTACCATCTATGTTAGAATTATTACCATCCTGAGTAGGTAAACCATCGTTATCTTGTGCTGGAGTAGCATAAGGTCTTAATGTTAATTCATTAGCTGGAAATATTGTATGTTGTACTCCCATGTTATCTACATATGATAACCTTACATAATTAACATAATCTTGAGGTATTACAAGAGATAAACTTTCAGGAATAGTTAATTCTTGTGATCTTATACTTTTTAAAGTATCATAACTAAACTCTTGTAAACCACGTTTAGCGTGAAATATTACATCGGTTCTTTTTACACTAGGTATTAATTTTCCAGGTCCTACATAAGCTATTAAAAAGTTATTAATAATATCATCTAATTTAGCATACTCATAACTACCGTGCATATCCCATAATGTATCTTCATTAATTTGAATTTTAAGATAATTACCAGATGTTAAGCTAGCGTTTATAGTTACAATGTTATTTACTTCTGTCCAAGGACTTGCAAATTGAAATTTTAAATCTGTAGAAACAGGTATTTGTGTTGTTATATTACAAGTTACATTTGTATTTCCAACTGGAAGATCTACTAAAACAGTACCGTAAGAAACACCTGTGTTTGCGTCTAACACAACCATATCTTTTAATATAGAAGCGTTTGTAACGGTTAAAGGTACAGCTCTTGGATTACCTACCGCTACAATAGCATTTGTAGTTTTACCTGTAGTTGAAGATATAGCTGATGTTGGTATTAATTCAGTCCATGCATTTGCGTCAGGGCTTGTGTAAACTTTAAAGTTATTTAAACCATAACCTGCTGCTGAAGGATCAGAGCTACCAAAAGTTAAATTAGTTTCAAATGAACTAGTAAATGTTTGACCAACTCCAGTTGAACCTATAGTAAACTGCTGAGCGCCAGCGTAATATTGTCTGTTAGTTTCGGTGATTAATCCACCATTAGGTATTGGCATAACTTATTAACTTTTTTGATTTATATTTTCTTGTTGAATTTGTGAAGCTGCAACTTGTATTATTTCTTGATTTTTTATTACTACACCAGCATATAATAATATTCTAACTATTAATTCTACTTGCTCTGAAATATGTAATTCAAAATTACAAGATGATGTAGGTTGAAAAACATACTGAGATCCAGACGTAAAAGACCAAATAGGAGGTATTGGTTTTCTTATATAACTTACTGCTAAACCGCTAACTATACTTGTTGGATAAACAGTAAGCTGATTATTTTCATATGTATAAATAGGGTTTACTGTAGTTGGCTTTGTTAAATTAGAACTTAACAAATGATATAATTCGCCTCTATCTACTCTTTGAGCTTCTTCTGTATCTAAAGCACCTACTTGATACAATACTTGTCCTAATCTATAAAATTGTTTTGGATAAAGATTTATTATTATAATTTGACCAGCCGTAGGTTGATTAACTAATGTTAAAGTTGCACCACTAACACTATATTCTGTTGATGCTAATTCTACATCATTTACAAATACATCACTAATAGCATTGTTATTAGATAAACTTAAAGCATCTCCAGTTAGGGTATATGTTAATTGAGGGTCAACAGCTGTAAACTGTTGTGTTGCGGAAGAAGTTCCAGAATATTGATTAGGTAAATTAAAAACGTTACTTGAAGATACTGATGTAGCGTTTCCATAGTCTTTAAAAATAGCAATTTTTTCATCAAGATTTACAACTCTATCAGAATAATCTGCATTTGCCTGTGGCACACGTAGTTGTTGATTTAAACTTTCAAAATATGTTCCAAATATTTCTGATTGAGTTTGAGCACCTATTTTATTAAATTCCAAAGGCGTCATGTAACCCCTTTGTTCTTTGTTTAGTATTAATAAAACGGTTTGATATACAGTATTTACGTTTATTGCCATTTTAATATTTTATGTAATAACAGCTGGGTCACCGAAGTGACCCGCTATTATAATTATAGTTACACGTTATTGTAACTTTTTATTTATAGTTTTGTAAACTTCTACTCCTTCGTCAGTTTTAAACCACGCAGCTAATGCTGAATATGGATTTTCATCAAAAGGAACAGTCATAAGCTTTCTATCATTTGATCCCCATAAAAATGTTCTTTGATCTTGTGATAGTTTAATTAAATTATTTTCAACAGCTTTAATACCTGTATTTCTTAAACCAACATTTTCATCGTTAGCTATAGCCATAAATGAATGAGGATTTTTCTTAGCCATCAAAAGTAAATCTCTTTTTATTTCTTTTGAACTCATATTAGAAACAGAAGATCCTTTTTCTACTCTTAATATTGCTTCAGCATGATCAATATCTAACTGTTTAGCAAACATTAAAGCTTCTATTTCTGCGTGTATTTCATCAACTTCGTTTTCAGCAACTATATTTGCTTCAAACTCTTTATATGTTGACCCTAGTCTTGGGTGATATAAAGATAAAAGTTTTTGTAAGTTTTGTTTTTCTTTTGGTACGGTTAATACACCGTCATCAAATACGATATGCCCCATTGTTGCTTCACCTTTTTGTTCATCTACAAATGGTGAATTTTGGTTGCTTGCATACCTTAATTCTCTTTGTTCTTTTTTTTCTGTATCAAACCACAATAAAGGATATCTTGTAGAGTGTCTTGATCCTAGTCTATATGTTAATGGAGCCTGGTCGTGCAGTAAAAGATATGTTCTATCTTTTATTTCCCATTGAGGTTTTTTAACCTCTACTTTTTTTACTTGTACTGGTTCTTCAACCAATACTTCTTGTTTTTGTTTTGCCATGATATAATATAATATAATAATTTAATAAAATAAAAGGCTAGGCGCCGAAGCGCCTAACACTTTTAATAAGAATAATCTTAGTTTTGGAATAACACAAAGTTGTTCGCAGCTTGAGTTACTAGACATCTTTCAGATAACCAGTTAACCACCATCTCATCAACTTCAGAAGTATAAGCACCACCAGCAGTACCAGTGATCCAGTTTTTATATCTTCTGTCATCAGATTGAGAAGCTCTATATCTTACGTGCAAGAAAGGTCTTCTAATGTTTGTACCAAGAATTTGGTCATAAACAGTTGAAGTTCCAGCAGGGATAAGAACACCATCGATATTATTTACTGCAACAGCGCCTCTTGTAGAAGCATCGTTTAAGTATTTCCATGAAGTTTTATAGAAGTCATAAGAACCTCTTCTAAAACCAGAGAAACCTAGATTTAAAGCCATGTCCTCAGAGTTTTCAAATAAACCATAAGCAACACCACCTAGACCACCTGCAGAAATTTGTCCTAGCATGTCGTCAAATTCTAAATCCATGTCTCTATTTAAGAAAAGCATGTTTTCTTCTATTGCACCTTGAGTATCAAGATTTTTAAGTACTGAGTCAAAGTCAGAGATACCAGTTGCACCAGCAAATCCGCTAAATACATTACCTCTTGCAGAGATAGCAGCAAATAAACCTTCAGAACCGTGAGCTACAGCGTTTCCACCTGCAGCTGTAAAGCTTGGTACATTAGCACTTTGAGCAGCAAAACTCACACCACCAGCGCCAGAAGCTAATTCACCTTCTACCATTGCCATTTCTAAATAGTCATCAAATCTTAGTCTTGTTTCAGACTCAGCTTTTAGATACCATAAGTATCCTGATGTACCATCTTCAGTAGCAACTTCTACCCAACCAATTTGAGCCATATCAGAACCATTGATAGCATATCTATCTCTGATAATGATCGGTTGATTAGAGTATTGTGTGAACTGAGGCTCTATTGATTTATCAGCGCCTGCAGTTTGTGATCCTTTTGCAAATAACGAACCATAAACAAATATTTTAAGGTTGCTAGCAGCACCACCACCTGTGAACAATCCGTCCCAGTTAGCAGCAGTAAAAGGATAAGCAGTTACATTTGTAGTTACACCTGCACCACCCGCAGTTGATTGAACAATACCTTTTAATGCTACACCTGAATCAGGGTTCATAACAACGATAGTATCATTTGCAAAAATAGCATTTTGAATAGTTCCAGCGTTTGTTGGTACGTTAAATACAGCTAAACCAGCTCCAGGTCCAGTTACGCCTGTATAAGAGATGTGTAATCTGTTTTGCTCAGACCAGATAACCTGATCAGATGTCATTGGCATTTCAGCGCCAACCATTCTAAGGAAACCAGATAAAGTTCTGTTTCCATATCTTTCTACTTCTTGCTCATATATCTCAGGGAGATACTGTTGAGCAAAGTCATTAGCTCCACCATTGAAAGCTAAGTAGTTACTTTGTAACGTTTGTTGTACTTGAGAAGGTACGATCGACCCAAATACAGGATTTATTGATCCCATAATAATTTAAAGTTTTTAGTTAAATTTTCTTGTTTTAATTTTAAGTTTTGAAGAATCAGCACCACTAATAGCTTTAACTTTTAAACCTCCTACAAACACACTACCTGGATCACTTGATCTAGTTTCTGTATTTATATTTTTAGATTTAGCACTTAAATCTTTTATTGCATCTGCTTTACCTTGTTCATAAAAATGACTAGCTATAGTGTCAGCATGTTCAGCAGCGTAAATAGCTTTGTGATAACCTTTAACATCATTTACATTACCTTCTTTATCTAAGAACTTCTTAATGGTGTTGGTAATATTTGACTGGGTATCAGCAACTTCATTAACATTTTTTATTCCATATCTAAACTTTTTTTCTCCTACCGAAAAATCAAAACCTTTGAATTCGGAACCAAAATAATCTTTAGTATTAGACTTAAATGTTTCATGTTGTTGTTGTGCTACTTGTTGATCTTCATTGTAGCGATTGAAAAAATCCACAGCTTTTTTCTGTTCTTGAGTAACACCAGGTCTTAATTTAATTTCCTCGTAATATTTACTCTTTAAACCTTCTAAATGCTGTTTAGCTTTTGCAACCTCTTCTTTATATGCGAGCTTTGCTTTACGCACATCTCGCGGCTCATCTACATCTTCGTCCCATGAAAAATTATCTTCAATTAAAAAGTTAATTTCTTCTGAATCTAAATGTGATTTCGTTTGCGAATAATACTCTCTTAATAAAGTATCATTATCTACGTTTGAATAATCATGATTTAATCTTACATAATCTTCTAGTGTTCCACCTGTTTCATTCATAAAGTCTACAACTTTAACAATATTTTCAGGTAACGTAGGAATATCTTCTTTTGGAACTTCTTGTGATATAACCCCTTCAGGTTGATCTTGTAGTTCCATTTTTTCACCAATTTCAATAACTTCTTCTTCTTCTTCTACAGGAGGTTCAATTATTTCTTCTATAACAGGTTGCTCTTCTTCAACTTCAATAGGCGCATCGGGCTTTTTATCGGATTGTTCTCCTTTAATTTCCACCTTTTGTATATCTCCGGATGATTTATCATCAGGAACTGCTCCTGTTTTTTGCTCTTGAATGGCATCTGTTTCTTTTGGTTGTGATAAATCTACTTTTATAGGTTCATCTTTTTGTACTAGCTTTTTAGGTCTTTTAACCTTAAGCTTTCCAGCTTTTTCTTTTGTTTCTGACATAATATAATATAATAATAATTAATAATAATTTATCTACATAAATTGTTCTAAATTTAATCCACTATCATCTTCAAAATCGATTGGTAATGAATTATTTTTTCTTTGGTCTATCATTTTAGACTGTTGAGTTGCTTGAAGTTTTGTTCTATTGTCTTTACGATCTTCAATTTCTTTTTCTTTTGCTTTTTGATTACCAAGCTCTGCTTCTTTAAGTTTCATGTCGTATTCAAACTGTTGAGCCATTTGTTGTTCTTGTATTTGAGCCTCTGTCTGCATTCTTTGTATTTCAAAATCAGATTTAGCTTTTTCAAATTGAACATTTGTCTCATTTAATGCTTGAGCTTTTTGTACTTCAGCCATGTTAGATTTTTCAGCGGCTTCAGTGTTAGATTGAGTTTGAGCTTGTATGTTAGCCATTTGAGCCTCTTGATCAGCTTTTTGTTTTTTGACTCTTTTATATTTTAAAACTTGATTAGCTAATGTTAAGTTTTTAATTTCTCTTATATCAATAGCGTCTTCAAGGAATATTTGATTTTGCTGTAAAGCCATTTGAATATTTTGTTCAAGTTGTGCTTTTTCTTCCTCTTCAGGTTCTAAATCTAAAAACACACCAAAATCATATAAATGTAAATTATCTATTTCTTGTAACGTAGCAACATTAAACTTACCTATACTTGCTTTTAATGAATCATTTGTTAATTGAAAATCTAACATATCAGAAACTCTTAATGAAATATTTTCACATGTTCTAACTGTAAGATACATCATTGCATTTAAAATATGCTTAGTTGCTGTATTAGAAGCGTTAGCTGCCATTTTTTGCAAACCAACTAAAGAATCTTTATCTGGCATACTACCATCTCTTGCTTCATTAAGTCCGGTTACATCCCTAATCATTTGTAAATAATACTGATAAGTATTAATTAAAGAAGATATTTTACCGTTAGCACTAGATGTTTGTAATTCTTGTATTGGTACTTTACCTCTGTTAGGATCACCATCTTGTGTTAAACTTCTACCAACTATACTACCAGTTTGGAAATACATGTTTAAAGCTTCTTGTGGATTATAATTAGTTCCATTACCTAAATCAACTTCTGCTAAACCATCTACATCTACAAATACACCATCTGGCACCATTCTAGCAATTACTTGTTGTAATTTTAAAGATGTTAATTGAATCATATCAGCAAATCCTGTAATACGATTTACTAATGAATCAATTCTACCTTGATACATATGAGGAGCTACAAGGTTATAATTCATATTAACCTTAGTTAAATCACTTTTAGGCCTAGTCATGTTAGTTGCCATTTCCCATCGTAGCATTTGTTGTACACCTAAAACTTTAGCACCACTAAATAACACTTCAATTGATCTTGAAACTCTATCAAAATTATCACTTGGTGGTGGGTTAAAAAAGTCAGGTTTTTCTAATGCTTTTTCTAATCCTTGCTCGGTATGCTTTAATTTAAATACTTGATCTATATAAGTTTTGTATTCAAAATACATAACTTGTACTAAATCATTGTTATAAGGTCCTCGCTGATATCCCTCTCTACCAGGATATTTTTGAATCATTTTTAAATCTTCATTAGTTAAATCAGGAAATTCCTTTTTTAACTCAGCAAGAGTTATTGATTTTATTTCACCTACATAATATATATCTTGAAAATTTGGATCATTAGTATATGACCAAACCATATTAGCAGGGTTTACATAATCTATAACAACACCTTCAGATTTATTAAAGCTAGTTTTTACAGCTCCTATACCTATAGTAACTATATCCTCGACTAATCTTTTCTTAGTTAATTCATATTTATTAAAATCTAATACATTATTAATTACTTCTTCTTCAGCTATTTCAACTGATTGTTTGTAATTTAATTGCATATGAACTTCTAATTCTTCTTTGTTTTGAGGTAGATTAGCTGGATCAATTGAACTATATATATCAACTCCTAAATTTTGTTTTATGCTGTCTAACAATGGTTTACTCATCATGTCTCGCATAATAGAGTTTGCATAGTTAGTTCTCTGTTTTGTTGAAAACGGATCTTGAGCAAAAGCTTTTACATCATAATCTTTAGATGATATACCATTAACTACTATATCTACAAACTTAGGTATAATAGGTACTGGTTTCCAGTCTAAATTTAAATAGCTTAAGTCACCATTAATTGATAACTCATCTTTATATTTTTGTACAGATTGTTCACCACGAGCATATAATCTTAATCTGTTAAAGTTTTGATAACCAGTGTGCCATTTACCACTGTTAATTCTACCGCCTCTAAACCATTCATATTCAATAGCTTGTCCTACTTGTAAGCCATACTCCCAACTAAGCTTTTCCGCAACAGGTACCACCTGACTTGGAAATGAACTATTAGTACTTGTATTAATCATTTATTATTATTTTTGATTTAGTGCCTTTGTTATCATATCTTGAAAAATTTAAATTTACTTTTTCTTTAATAACTTCAGCTACTGGTCTATATTTATTTTTGTTGCAAGCCATAATAACTAAACCAGAGCTTATTGCAGCATCATGTTTAGTTCTATTGTTTATGTCAAATGCAGCCCAATCCTCTAATGTTCTTTGAAAATACATTGATCCATATTGTTCGTTGTTGTAACCTACAAAACTTTCAATATAAGATTCAATTGCTGCAGCGTGTGCTTGTTTTACGTCTTCACTAGAATTAGGTATACCACCTATTTCTTTTTCAGCTATAGATAATTTATACATTGTTTTATCTGGACGATTCATAGAGTAATTTCTATAACCTCTTCGCTTTAAATAGTAAAGTAATCTTGGTTTATTATTTTCTGCTAATAATGGCATACCATAAAAATATAATGCCATAAGAACATCTTCAAAAAACATTTCAGCAGTTTGTGGTCTTGCTATATATTCTAAAAAGAATAAATTAGGTGGACCGTCCATCATAAATTTTGTTAACCCATGTAAAGAACCTTTTGACCCTCTACCATCTACTGTTCCTGATATATCATAACTATCACAACCAAAAGCACCCATATGTTCATTTGCAGGATATTTTTTACCGTTTTTAATAATATATCTATTTTGTTCATTTCTGTTTGGAACCCATGATACAAAAAACCTACCTTGTTTGCTTGGTAAAAACTGTACGCTTGTATCTTTAATCCCATTTTCCCATTGAAAATTACCCTGAGTTACAACCCCTGAGTGTTTTAAATCTTCATTATAATCTATTTGTTCGTAAATCTTTGTTAAATTAAATAAAGATCTTTTAGTTTCATCTCTGAACGCGTGTTTTTCAGTACGTGGAAACTGTCTATATAATTCGTTTAATGCGTCTGGGTCATCTTTAAGACCATCTACTTCATTCTCCCAGTGTTCAATAACACCGATTTCAATCTTTTGACCATCGATTCCTTCAACTTTGGATTTTGGAGTTTCAAAGACAGGGTATCCATAAGAATCAATGTATCCTTCGTAGTTCCATTCCATAGGTATGAACAAAGAATATAATCCTGAGCTAGTCTGTCCATTGCGGTTTCTTTTGGTAACATCTGAGTCATAATATATTTTCTTGTAATTTCTACCACCTTTGTCAAGAGCATTACTCGTTGACCCCATCATACACTTACCTATAATTCTACTACCTAATCTTAATGTTGTTTTTGTTACTCTCCAGTTATTAAGAATATTTTCAGGTTTTTCCCATTTACCCGCCTCATCATGTACGAGTAGCGCGAGTTTCTCACCATCATAGGAGTTGTCTCCCGTGTTTTTCCAGTCAATGGTAGTATCGAGTCCAATAATTTCTTCAAGCTGTTCATTGCTGTCCATTTTTTTCCTAGTGAATCTCGACGCTGGAACTCTGTAAGCCAGTTCTGTTTTCGGCCTGTCCATACCATCTTGAATCGGTTTGAAGAAAAACGGGTAGTTAACTGAGATTGGTACGATTTTATCGGTGAACATTTTTTTAGCATCTGCACCTGATTTTGACAACACACCGAATCTAGCATCGCTCGATATTGTGGCCATGTTAACAGTTTCGCCTGATGCCATAAAAGAGAATCCAGATCGTCTGTTTTTAAGATAACACATTCCGTACGATCTTTTATCTGCTTTGCAAGCTTCCCAGAATATGAAGAATAATCTATTTGCTTCTCTAAACTCTGCTCGCCCAACATCAATCTTTGACCATTGGAGATACATGTAGTGAGTACCAGTAATATAGGTAGGAATACCTTTGTTATAAAACCAGAAACCTTCTTCACGTCTTTTAAACTCATTGTCAATGTAGTCATGTAAGTTTTCTTTAAATGTTTCAGGATAAGCTTTCCAATCAAATATAGTTTTGATTTTTTTTAATTCTTTTCTAGGTTCAAATACTTCCCAGTATTGTTCTAGTTTTTTGTCAGATCTTTTATGTGGTTTATCTATTAATGGTAATGCTATTTGCAGATTTTGGATTTCATATATTTCACCAATCTGACCAGTTTTTGATATAACGATAATATCATATTCTTTATTGTATCCATATTCCCATTTTTTATATCTGTTTAACCTTTTAATTACTTGAGGTTTAATAGGTTCAACTATTTTATATAATGTTTGTTTATACATTACTTAGATCTTCTTTCTGCAAACCCACTAAAAGTATTTTCTTTTTTTTCTGTAGGTTTATTATCTAATATATTTTCTTCTTCTTGAATACGTGTTAAAATTTCAAAAGCATCAAATATAGCTAGTTTTTTAGTAGCAGCGGCGTTTTTTAATCTATCTGCCGATATATCATCTTCGGAATCTACAATAGGTTCTTTTGCAACCTTAATTAACTCTTCAACTGCTTTTTGCCCAGCTTGGATTATATTCTTTTTCGTTTCCTTGACGTTCATACTTAATTACAATATCATTAGATTTCATACAGTAAAGACGCTTGTTATCTACTATAAAGTCATATTCTCCAAATGGAGTATAACCCACAACGTCTCCCTCGTTTATTTCTAGCGCTTCTAACGCACTATTGCCATATTTTAATACACCAATAAGGCTTTGCTCTAAAGAAGTGTTTATTTCATCATTATTTTTTAGTGGTGCTATAAAGCATCTATCACCAAAAGATTTCCATTTATTACTTCTTTTATATAAATATATTTGATCTAGTTGGACAAAATATAAATTATCTTTAAAATAAGACTTACTGTTTTTTTCGTTACCTCTAATATCATAAAATCTTCTAAAAACATTATGATGAATCATTACTAAATCACCAGGTTTTATATTTGTTTTATATGCTAAAGGTACTGAAATAACTTTACCTATGTTATTTACAGATTTATAATTATCTAGCTTAGTATTAATTATAAGGCTTGTGTCACCTACTTTAATTGTATTATTATATCGCTGACCGTAAGGTTCAACGATAAAATCAAATAAACTGTTCATTAATACTCTAAATCGTACTCAACGGATATTGCCATGTTAGAATTAAATTTCTTCCACGGCAATACCTCATCGTTTTTTTTGATAAAAATATTATAAGAATTGTCTTTTTGCTCAGCTATTATATGTGATATAGTATGACCACCATATACTGACTGACCAACAGAATAATGCATAGCATCGGTTTTATAATCAGAACCAATGCTGATTTTTCTGATAACTGACGACATTATTCTTCTTTTTTATCTTCGTCTTTTTCAATTGGCTCGTATGTACCATCAGCTAAATTAATATTTACTGATCCATACTCTTCTTCAAGTTCTTTTTTAAACTCTTCAGTAGATTTATTAACCTCATGAAATTTCGCTAATACTGCGGTTTTTTGGACTTCTAAGATGCCTGTTTCATTTAAAAGTTGATTTAACTCTTTTTGAAAGTCTTGAATCTTTTTTAATTGGTCTTCTTTGATTTTGTTTGGTTCACTCATTTTAATTTAATTTAATTATTTGCCTATTGATTTAAATTTTTCAGCACCTCGAGAACCGAAATAGGCAACATAAACGGTTATCAAAAGTGATTTTAGTAGATCGATCCACCCGCTATCAATACCGAATGAAATATCAAATCCATCTAATAATATAAAAACAACAAGAGATATTGTTAAAAATATCAACGTCATAGGACGTGTGTTTTTAGAAAGCCAGCTATCTGATTTCATATCAGAATCCCAACGTTTTGAAACTTCTTGTAACTCTATTGAGTCTTGTTCTAATAGTTTTAAAGCAGTTTCTTTGTCCTGAGGCGGTAGTTCTGGATCTTTATTTATAAGATTTTTTACCATACCTAGCGCGCCTTGATCAGGCAATATATCTCCTATTACATTTATAATACCGGATTTACCTACAAGGAATTTTCCAACCTTGGTGTCTGCAAATTTTTTTTTAGGTTTTGACATATTATTTATTTTGTTTAATTTCCTCTTCTACCTCTAAGAGTCAAAGATCCATCTTTTTCTTCTTTATATTTGTATCCTTTTTTGTGTTCTCTTTTTGTTATATCTCTATTAAGAACTTTTTTAGGGTCATTTACTTTTCTAGTAGTAAAATCATCTGCCTCTGCTGTTTTTTTATCTTCAGCAATATCTTCAT
>Ga0181397_1000284_pt1 | contig 19280 bp, 18 predicted proteins | sample 20SPOviralmetaG_FD_130126 | JGI IMG/M metagenome (GOLD analysis project Ga0181397, IMG submission 130126) | Marine viral communities from the oligotrophic San Pedro Time Series (SPOT) site, San Pedro Channel, CA, USA - 20 SPOT_SRF_2011-02-23 | ecosystem: Environmental > Aquatic > Marine > Strait...
TATTTTTCTAAGTCTTTTAAATCTTTCATAATTATAGTTTTTGTTTTTCTTTAATATAAAGTTCTTCTGTATTTATTTGATAGAAGGGACCATTCATTACAACTGGTACTTCTTTGTCTAGTTCTTGACAGTCTACAAAACCATCTTTTTGAACTGGCACCATAATTCTATCTGAAACCATAGTTAATAGTTGGCAGATTTCTTCAGGTGTAGAAGTTTGGTAAAAGTTTAATACTTTGTCAAAGTTAATTTTAGTAGTGTTTTTCATAATTAGTATAAATATAATACATTATAATAACATAACCAAACATTTTAATAAGTTTTTTTTAAAACTTTTATTATAAAGTATTATATAAGTATGGAAATCACAATTAAAATACCTGAGAACCTAAGAGAAATAACTCTTGGACAATATCAGAAATACTTAAAGATGGAGAAAGAGAATAAAGATGAAACCTTTATAGCTCAAAAAATGATAGAGATCTTTTGTCAAACAAGACTAGATTATGTAATGAAAATGAGATGGAAAGATGTACAAGACATTACAGTAGATTTAGCTAATATGTTTGAAGCAGATCAGAAACTAAAGAAACAGTTTACAATGGATAGTACAACTTATGGTTTTATACCTAATCTAGATGAGATCTCTTTTGGAGAGTTTGTTGATCTAGATGGATGCCTACAAGACTGGCAAGAAATGCATAAAGCCATGCAGATACTATACAGACCTGTTGATATTAGTGTAAGAGGCAAGTATAATATTAAACAATATGATGGTGTTCTAGATGATAGCATGAAAGAAATGCCATTAGAATATGCATTAGGTGCTGTTTTTTTTTTATTGAGTTTAGGAAAAGAGTTGTCAGCAACTATGATGGATTATTTACAGAGGGGAGTTCTGAAGGAGCATACACTTCTGAAGCAGGGTTTAGCAGAAAATGGGGTTGGTATTCATCATTTTACAAGGCAGCTCAAGGAGATGTTACAAGATTTGAACATATCTCAGAACTTAGGTTACACAAAGTCTTGATGTATTTAGAATATGAAACAGAAAAAACAACATTAGAAAATCAGAGAATAAAAAGAAAGTATGGCAACAAGTAAAGTACAAAGAGGGTTTTATTTAGTAGTACAGGCTGTTAAAGATGAGCTTATAAATAATCCTAGTATTAAATCAGTAACATTTGGAGATATTACAGATGTAGATTTACAAAAACAAACAATATTTCCATTAGGTCATATCATAATAGATAGTGTTTCTCATATAGGCAAAACTATGCAGTTCTCATTTACAGTACTTACAATGGAACAGATAGACAGCAATAAAGATTATGTAGATGATTTGTTTTTAGGTAATGACAATACACATGATATTTTAAACACACAACTTGCAGTTTCTAATAGATTAATTACAAGACTAAGAGAGGGACAACTTTATGCTGATGGTTTTCAATTAGTAGGTGATGCTACATGTGAACCTTTCTTTGACAGATTTGAAAACATACTAGCAGGATGGGCAACAACATTTACTGTTGAAATAATAAATGATATAGATTATTGCTAATGAAATACAAAGAGACAGTTAAGGTGTTAGAGGACTTTGCTAGAGAAGTAATAAAAGGTGCTAGAAAGAATCTAAAGAAAAAGAAAGCATCAGGTAAACTACAAAGATCTATTAAGAGTAATGTAAAAGTAAATCCTAAGTCTTTTGAATTAGATTTTGAAATGGAAGGATATGGACAATATCAGGATGCAGGTGTAGATGGTAAAAAGAAAAGATATGGTAAAAGAAAAGCAGGACTTCCTACATTTAGTTACAAAGATAAAATGCCTCCTCCTAAATCACTAGATAAATGGGTTGTTAGAAAAGGACTAAAAGGTACAAGAGATGCAAAAGGTAGATTTACTAAAAGACAATCTCTTACATTTTTAATTGCTAGATCTATATTTTTGAAAGGTCTAGAACCAACATACTTCTTTACAGATGCATTTCAAGCAGCATATAAGAAATTACCAAAACAATTCATAGATAAGTATGAATTAGACATAGACAACTTTTTAAAATTTACCACAAAATAATGGCAACTTATTTAACAAGACTTAGATCACCTTTTTTTATTGATGAAACTTCCACAGCAACATCAGGTTCAGCAGACTTAACAATTACAATTAATAGTGCTACACAATATGTAATATCAAAAGATACATCTAGTAATAGAGTAATATTTGAAGTATCAGAATTGATAAGAGACTTCCTAGATATTACATGGGATGGTGTATTTCCATATAGCACTACCACTAAAAACAGTCTAGTTAAATATGCACTAATTAAAATAGAATTTTTTACAGGAAATAAAGCTGCAAGAGCATTAACTCCTCAATCAGCATCTCAAACACTTACTCATAACCTTTATGGTTTTGATGCATATAGTGAGTTTAAAGAAGGATCTAACAAGCAATTAGTTGCAGGACAGTTATTACAAAGTAACACTACAATGTATCTTCCTGAAACTGGAGATGCATATGTTCCTACAGAAAGCTCTAATGGTGTAACATATACAACAATTCCTGATACACTAGCAGATGGTGGAACTCAATCAATAGGAGGTATTACTATAACTGTAAAAAGGATATGTGAACCAATATACAATATTATTAAGGTTATATTCATAAACAAATTTGGAGCTTTACAAGAATATTACTTTAACAAGAAAAACATACAATCATTAAATGTAACAAAAGAAAGCTATAAATCTACTTTAATATCAGGTCAGACCTATAACACATTTGACCATCAAAAATATCAATACAATAAACAAGGATCAGAAAGGATAACAATGAACACTGGTTATGTTGATGAAGGACAATTTGAACCTATAAAACAGATCATGTTATCAGAATTAATGTGGGCTGAAATAGGGGTAGCAGTTTATCCTATTAATGTAATAACAAGTTCATTAGAAAAGAAAACAAGGACAAATGATAGACTAGTAAATTACAGTTTAGATTTTGAGTTTGCATATGATATGATAAACAATGTTAGATAATGAGTGCATACCAGTTATATATAAATAATCAAAGAGTTGAAGTCTATGATGATGAAAGTGTTAGTTTAACACAAACTATTCAAGACATAAAAGATGTATCAAAAGTGTTTACAGATTTTTCTAAACCTTTTACTTTACCTGCATCTAAAGAAAACAACAAAATATTCAAACACTACTATAGGTTCAATCTAGGATCAGGTACATCATTTGATGCAAGAAAGAAAGTATCTGCTAGAATTGAATTAAACACAATACCATTTAAAGAAGGTCTGCTTAAATTAGATGGAGTAGATCTAGAAAACAATGAACCTAAATCATATAGAGTTACATTTTTTGGAAACACTGTAACATTAAAAGATACACTTAAAGATGATGAAATTAACTCATTAAACTGGTTAGACAATTTTAACACTACATATAGTGCAGCACAAGTATTGAATCTTTTAACAAATGAAGATGGTTTAGGTGGATCAACAGGTATAACAGTAGATGATTTAGGGACTAATACAACATACTATAAGCCAGTTATTTGTCCATTAATATCTAACTCAGCTAGATTGTATATGGATGGTGGTATCACTGTGCCATATCAAAATGCAGATGGATCAGAAAATTTACAGTTAGGTGGAAACTTAGCACCTACAGGAAGTAGTCCATTTACATCAGCAGATGTTCATGGAGTGTATTTTGAAGATTTAACATATGCAATACCAGTTCACTTAATTATAAGAGCAATACAAAACCAATATACCTCAATTAAGTTTAGTGATGATTTCTTTGATTTAACAAATGGACCTGAAACATACAAGCAATTACACATGTTATGTCAAAACACTGAAGGGAGGCAATTTGAGAACATGGGAACTGCCTTAAAACAAATATCAGGTTTTAGTACAGCAACAGCATTAAACAATAAAATTGCAGTTACATTTAATGCAATATATGTTTTTGGGTTAAGTTCAAATGAATTTATAGTTGGTAACTTTAGCTTTCAAACACCATCAGCTTATCCTACTTTTACAATTAGAGTTAGAAGGGGAGGAACTTCTGAAGTGTACACTCAAACTTTTACTGGAGGTACTAACACAACAAATGCTTTTACAGTTATTATGTATAATTCATCAGCAGGATATACTATTGAAGTAGAGACAGATACAGCATTTGATATATCTAATTTTACATTTCAAGCAACTGATGGAAGTGGTAATCAAACATCACATCAACTTACAAATGTATCAATACCTTTAGAAAAAGAGTTTATAATTAAAGACCATCTTCCTTCACTAAAAACTATAGATTTCCTCACAGGGTTATTTAAGATGTTTAATCTTACAGCATTTGAGCAAGATGGAATAATCCATGTAAAAACACTGGAAGAATTTTATAATGCAGGATCAGTTAGAGACATAACAGAATTTGTAGATCCTACAACAATGAAGATTAATAAAGCTCTACCATATGAACAGATAAAATTTGAATACAAAGACACTGATTCTAAATTAGCTAAACAACATTCACAACTTAGTGGTTCATCATGGGGTTCTTTGGGTTACAATAATAATGAAGATTTAAACAGCAGTAATAGTGTGTTTAATGTAGAAGTTCCTTTTGCACATATGAAGTTTGAAAAACTATTAAATGGTGCTAATGAAACAGAAGTGCAGGTTGGATGGATGGCAAATGAAAATGGAGAGGCATATTTTAAAGATGCATTATTATTTATACCAATATATCAACAGTCAGCAAATGATATTAGGTTTTTAGAACAGAAAACAGGTACAGGAGGAATTAATGACTTTGGAGATTTTTGGATGCCTAGTAATTCTGTAAGTGTATTGCCTGAAGTAAACAAAGAAAACATACATTTTAATTTAGAAATAAATGAGTTTACTAATAGTATAGCATTTACAGACACATTATTTGAAAAATATTATAGATTTTATATCCAATCTGTATTCAATAGATCAAAAAGACTATCAAATATTACTGCTAGATTACCAAAAAAGTTTATTTTAAACTATACTCTTGCAGATATTGTAAAGATTAGTGGAGAATCTTATAAAATAAACAGCATTACTACAAACCTTTTAACAGGAAGTAGTCAATTAGAATTATTAAATGAAACTGTAGATACTTTACCATCTCCATCATCAGATACAGGAGGTGGTGAAACAGGTCAGCCAAGTGGTACACCTACAACAAATGTTTTATATTTTGAAGATTGTGCAAGTCTAGGTACATTTTATGAATCATCTTCACCAATCTCTACTTTAAATTTAGTTAATAATAGAAGGGTGCAAGATGCTAGTGCTAATTACTATATAGTTAAAGGTAATGTAGGAGCAGGAACATATACACAAAAAACAGTAACTGATACAGGTTTTTCAGGATGTCCACAAACAACTACACCTCCAACATTATACTATAGGTTAAAAAGATGTTCTGATAATAATGATGCATTTAGAACAGATACAGAAGTAGGAAATCCAACCTTAGCAATAACACAAAAAGTCCAAGATGGATCTAGTGTAGAATATGTAGTGCTTAATAGTAGCACAACAACATCTACTACTACATCAACAGGAGGATCAATAACAGCTAAAAGTGTTACAGCAGTTTCACCAACAGCTTATAATTGTGTTTCAGGACCTACTACATATTATTATAGTTTAACAAAATGTGATGGTACTGGAACTGTTTTACATGGCTTTAGTGCAACATCAGGATTAAGTGGGAGCAGAACATACAATAATACATGTTATAATATAGCATCATCATCTAATACTGGAACTATAGATGTGAGTAGTTTATCTAGCTGTACTTGTCCTGTTTATTACTATACTTTGAATGACTGTTCTAACACAAGCTCAATTCAACATTATGGGTTTTCTAATTTATCTAATTTAGCAGGAACTGAAAGAACATATAGTGGTACATGTTATTATGTAGCAGCAACAAGTAACACAACTGGTTCAATTAATATAGGAGCTTTATCTACTTGTACATGTCCTTCAGGAGGAGGTACACCTGATCCAATAAGATACTCTTTAAAATTGTGTTCTAATAATCAAACTGGATATGTATCACCTGAAACTACAGACCAAATTGATTTAGATATTGATGCTAATGGTGAAACTGGTTCTAGAGTACAGGATGAAAATGGATTTATATATACAGTTGTAGGAACCACTACTAATACAAATGGAATTGTAGCAGCATTAGTAGATTTAGGTAGTAATGGTTGTCCATCAGCACCAGTAACACCTACTACATTTTATTGGTTATTATATAAGTGTACTACATCTCAAGGTGGTTTTGTTTCAGAGCAGACTACTGCTGAACTAACTGGTATGACAGAAGATGCTGTAAATGGTTCTAGAGTTCAAGGACCTAATGGAGTTGTTTATATTGTGTATGGTCAAACTGCTGATCCAAGTCAATACACTGGTGGTGTTATATCAGTAGTAAGTTTAAATACAACTGGTTGTCCAACAACTCCTGATCCAATTTTATCTCCTTATTATTGGAAACTTAGACAATGTTCTACAAATAATACAGGCTTTATGTCTCCTTTAACAACTGATCAATTAAACACATTAGCTGTAGGAGACTTTGTATTTGAAACTAATGCACCAACTCAGGTGTATGAAATAACAGGAACCACACAATCAGGTACTGCTGTAAGTGCTATACAAAAATCACCATTAACAGCCTGTCCATTATTTTGGTCTTTAAGAGAATGTGGTACACTACAAGCAGGTTATAGAAGTGATAACACAACTATACAGTTGCCATATTTAGTTGAGAATGATCCTAATGGTACAAGGGTACAAGCTCCAAGTGGTATTTTTTATGTAGTTATTGGCACAACAAATACTGGAGCAAATGTAGGTGTAGTTACAGATACAGGTTCTACTGGTTGTCCTTCACCACCACCAGTTACAAACTATTATGCATTACAAAAATGTGATGATGGAACAACTGGATGGAGATCACAACAAGATAACACACAAATTACTTTTAACACTAATGACATAGTATCTTTTGGTAATGGAGGAACTGCATATACAGTAGTAGGTTTAACAACATCAGGAATTAATGCAGGTGTTATGGTTGCTACATCATTTACAAGCTGTCCTACAGGTCCTCCTGTTATACCACCAGTTGCACCACAAGGTCCATACTATGCACAATTTATTTCATGTGATGATCCTGCAGGTCAAATTTTATATGTAGTAAGTCAAGCACAACAAATATCTTCATGGTGGGTTTTACAAAGTGGAGGACCAACTGGGTTTGAATGTTATAGATGGGTTACTAATTTAGAAAATGCTGTAAATCCACAAGATATATCAAACTTTACTATATTTTCAACAGCAAATACAGCAGGAGAAAATTGTATAGAGTGTAATGAGAATGTACCAACTCCACCAACTGTACTGTTACCTCCACCAACTGCTCCAATATGTGGAAGTCAAAGTTTATATTATGCATCAATAGCTCCTGATTTATGTTTACAAACTACAACTAGAACTGTTTATATGGATGCAAACACAATAGAACAAGCAAACACTATTTATACAGATTCATCTTGTAATACTACATTGTCAGTAGCTAGGTATTTTGCAGATCAACCTTCAGGAAACTATTATTACTGGTCAGGCACTAACCTACAAGGTCCATACACTAATAATTGTCAAATATTATAAAATAAAAAATGATTAAAGAAGTAGAAAATTTTATAGACAAAGCAGAAGCAGAACATTTAATGTATTTAATAGACAAATTTGCACATAAATCTACAGTTGCAGGTTCTAAAAATCAATACAGTAAACTAGATACTGCTAGAACATCATACTCAGCAACATTAGACAGTAAAAATCCATGTGTTAAAAGAATACATCAAAGGATTGCTAAATATTTAGGTTTGCCTTTTAAGAAAGGAGAAGTATTGCAAGGTCAGAGATATGAAAAAGGTCAATACTTTAGAGAGCATCCTGATTACTTTATAGGAGAACACTATGATATGAACTGTTTAGCATCAGGAAATAGAACATATACATTTATGCTTTATTTAAATGATGATTTTACTGGAGGTACTACAAACTTTAGACATCTTAAAAAAGAAATACAACCTAAAAAGTACAAAGCTGTAATTTGGCACAATTTACATATGGGTAAACCTGATGAATATAAATTGCACTCAGGTGAAGATGTAAAAGAGGGTACAAAATACATAGTAACATCATGGTGGAGAGAGAATGAATGGACTGGATCAGATGATTACAAAGAATATCAAAAAAAATTAAAAAGTAATCAATTAAGTATTATATAAATAGTATGCTAAAGAATATTATAGAGCTTTTACAAGTAGTTAATGGTGAAACTGAGAGAATTAGAATGGCACAAGGCAGTCATTATCTTCCTAATAATTGGAAAGATGGGTTTAAAATAGCAAAGAAACTAGCAAAATTTGATAAACAAGACTAATGAAAATAGGTAAGTACATAATAAAATTTGAAGTTGATAATCAAAAGGCTAATGATGAGATTCAAGAAACTAATGACAAGTTAAAGGACACCAATACAGATCTTTCAGAGATTAATGATGCAGCAGATAAAGCTACAGGTGGATTAGTTTCAGGATTTAAAGCTGCAAAAGGTGCAATAATTGGTGCTATAAAAAGTCTTAGAACTTTTGGTGCTGTATTTAAAGCTCTAGGAATAGGTTTATTAGTTGCAGGTGTAGCATCATTGGCTGCTGCCTTTACAAGTTCAGAAGAAGGTCAAAATAAATTTATAAAAATTACAAAACAAATTGGTGTTGTTGTTGGAAATGTTACAGATATACTTGCAAGTTTTGGAAATGCACTTTTAGGAGTTGGTAAATATTTAGGAGCTAAATTTAGAGGTGATACTAAAGGAGCAGAAGATGCAATAAATGGTGTTAAAGATAGCTTTAAAGAAGCTACTGATGCTGTTAAGAATTTTGGAGAAGAAACAAGAAAAGAAATAGCTATAGTATCTGAGTTAGCTGATGCAACAGCAAGAGGTGATAAGATACAAAGACAGTTACTTGTTGAAAGAGCAAAAGCAGAAAGAGACAGAGCAGACCTTTTAGAAAAAGCAGTAGATAGAGAAAAGTTTACAACTCAAGAAAGAATAGGTTTTTTACAAGAAGCTAGTGCATTAGATGAAGAAATCACAAATAAAGAAATAGCATTAGCTAGAATTAGACTTAATGTAATTCAAGAAGAAAACAAACTATCAGGTTCTACTAAAGAAGATCTAGAACTAGAGGCACAATTAAAAGCAGAGCTTATACAGTTAGAGACTGCAAGACTTACAAAACAAAAAGAAGTAACTGGTCAAATTATAGCTCTGAATAATGAGGAGAAAGCATTAAAGAAAGCTGATGATGATAAAGCTGCTGCAGATAAACAAAAAGAACTTGATGATGAAGCTGCATTTAATTTAGCACAAAGAGAAGCATTGGCTGTAGATGAAGATGCAAAAACTGAATTGCTAGTTACTAAAGCTATAGAGAGATATGATGCTTTAATAGAACAAGCTAAAAAGTATGATGGTGATGTATTAGGTTTAGAAGAAGCTAAAGCTGCAGCTGTTGCAGAGATTACAAAAAAGAGTGAAGATGATACTGGTGAAATAACAGAACAAGGTGAGAAGTTTAAAACAGATACACTGCTTAAATTTACAGCTTTAGGAATAGGTATAGCTACAGAAGGTTCTAATGCAGCAAAAGCATTAGGTATTGCACAAGCTATTATATCTACATATGTTGGTGCAGCAGATGTTTTGAAATCAGAAGCTACATTGTTTCAAAAAATAGCAGGAGTGGCTACAGTATTAGCTACAGGTTTCCAACAAGTAAGAGCTATTAAACAAACACAAATACCTGTACTAAGTGTAGGAGGTTTGTCAGCAGGAGGTTCATCAGCACCTGCTCCATCTATACAGGCACCATCATTTAATGTTGTAGGATCATCACCTATAAATCAATTAACAGAGGCAATAGCAGGACAGACACAAGAACCTGTACAAGCATTTGTAGTTGCAAATGATGTAACAACTGCACAATCAGCACAAAGAGCTAGAATAGAAACAGCAGGAATTTAAAAAAAATAAAAAATAAACAATTATATAGTTATGAAGATAGTAGAGTTAATATTAGATGAAAATTTAGAGTTTAATGGAGTAGATGCAATTTCTATAGTAGAGAATCCTGCAATACAAACAAACTTTGTAGCTTTAAAAGATCAACAAGAAATAAAGTTAGCAGAAGTATCAAAAGACAAAAGACTTTTATTAGGACCTATACTGATTCCTAACAAACCTATTTTAAGAAATGGGGGAGAAGAAGATTACTACATATACTTCTCTAGAGAGACTGTAGAAAAAGCTAGTCAAATGTATCTTAAAGAAGGTAATCAAAGTCAAGCTACTTTAGAACATCAATATAACTTAAAAGGATTAACATTAGTAGAATCTTGGATAGTACAAGATGAAGTACATGATAAAAGTAGATTGTATGATAACACAAAAGAAGTTCCATTAGGTACATGGATGGGTGCAATAAGAGTAGATTCTGATGAAGTGTGGAAAGATTATGTGAAAGAAGGAGTTGTTAAAGGTTTTTCTATAGAAGGCTACTTTGCAGATAAACAAGAGAGACCAAAAGAATCTATAAATGACTTCCTAAGCAAGTTAGAAGCTGCTGAGGCAGAGTATCTATTATCAGAGATAGAAACAGTTATTAATGATGAAGAAGTGGATTTAGAGAGTTATAATGACTATCCACAAGGTGTAGCAAATAATGCAAAAAAAGGAATTGAGCTTAACAAAAAAATTAAAAACAAGTGTGCAACTGATGTTGGTAAGATCAGAGCTACACAACTTGCACAAAAAAAGAATATAACACTTGAAACAATAAAGAGAATGTACAGTTATCTGTCTAGAGCAGAGGATCAGTACAGAAAAAATGAAAATGATTCAGAGGCATGTGCTAACATTTCATACTTATTGTGGGGTGGGTTAGCAGCTTTAGGTTGGAGCAGAAACAAACTAAAAGAATTAGGAGAGTTAGAGCTAGAAACTATTGTTGTTGATGATGATTTTGCTATAATTGATGATAGATTAGCATACTCCTCTGTTGAAAAAGCAGAAGAAATGGCTAAAAACATAGGATGTGAGGGTTACCATATGCATGAGCTAGATGGTAAAGAGTGGTACATGCCTTGTTTCCAACATACATTAAAGAAACCTTGTCAAGCAGGATATGAAATGTATGGATTTAAAATAAAGAATGGTAAAAGAGTACCTAACTGTGTACCAATAAAAAGTTAATGGCTAGAAATAAGTTTATAAGTTCTACAGTTTTAGATAAAAAAAAAGTTAGAAGAAAAGGAGTACATGCTAAGACTAAGACAAGTAAATTAAAAGCAAGTAAACACTATAAAAAAGCCTATAAAGGTCAAGGAAGATGAGCAAAAGTAAAAGAAAAAATCCATCACCATCATACACAAGTCCAATCAGGTCTACTAAGGGTTGCCTTTGTGATGATAACACATACCATCCTGATTGTTGTGATGGAACACTATGGGGACAAGGGGTTGGTAAAACAGAAAGTTAGACCAAAAATATAAATTTTTAATTCAATATAATTATATAAACATGAAAGCAACTGATACATTAAGTAAAATCAAAAACATCTTAGGTATGGAATTATCAAAAGATACTAAAGAGGTAGAAGTTAAAGCAGAAGAAGTTGTTTTAGCTACTATGAATTTAGATAATGGAACAGTCATTGAAGCTGAGGAGTTTTCAGCAGGAAAGGAAGTCTTTATTGTAACAGAAGAAGATAAAGTTCCTATGCCTATTGGAGAGTATACTCTAGAAGATGGTAGAGCAGTTGTAGTTGAGGAAGAAGGGATTATTGCTAGTATTGCTGAAGCTGCTGAAGAACCAGTTGCTGAAGAAGAAGCTAAGGAAGAAATGCCTGAAGAACTAACTACAGAATTTGCTACTAAAGAACAGTTTGATGAACTGAAGTCTATGGTTGAAGAATTAACAGTAAACCTTAGTGAAGTGCTGAAAAGCAAAGAAGTGGAATTAAGTGAAGTAAAAGAGGAGTTATCAGAAACACCTGATGCTACACCTTTAAAGCACTCTCCAGAAATTAAATCAAATGATGACTTTTATCATATTGCATCTCAAAGAAATGAGACAAGATTAGATAGAATCATGAGAAAATTAAGTTAAATATAAATTTTAAAAATCAAAAAAAATGAGTAAACCAACAATAACTACAAGCTATGCAGGAGAAAGTGCAAAAAAATACATTGCAGCTCAACTGTTAGAGGGTACTACATTAGCAAATGGTGGAATGACTATTATGCCTAATGTTAAACACAAAAGTGTTATACAAAAAGTGGATGTCTCAGGCTTAATTGCTAATGCAACTTGTGATTTTAGTGATGCAGGTACAGTAGCAATAAGTGAGAGAGTAATCACACTAGAGGAATTTCAAGTAAATATTAAGTTCTGTACAAAGCAATTTGTAGATTCATGGGAATCAGCAGAAATGGGAGCATCAACATTTAAAAACATGCCAAGCAGATTTGGAGATTTCATTATTGGAAACTTTGCAGATCAAATTGCTGCATCAGTTGAAGGTTCAATATGGGCTGGAACCAATGCTACAGCTGGGCAGGTGGCTGGATTTGAAACATTATGGGCAGCAGATGCTGATGTTGTAGATGTTGCAGCAGGAACAGTAACTAGCTCAAATGTAATTGCAGAATTAGGTAAAATTTTAGATGCTGCACCAAACACAATCTATGGTAAAGAAGATCTAACATTATATGTTTCAAGAAACATGATGAAATCATATGTTAGAGCTTTAGCTGCACAAGGTGGTGGATATGAAAACAAAGTAAACATGTGGTACTCACCTGATACACCATTAACATTTGATGGTATTCCATTATTTTTAGCTAATGGTTTATCTGATAATACAGCTGCACTAACTCAAAAGTCAAATCTGTACTTTGGTACAAATTTAGTATCAGATATGAATGAAGTTAGAGTAATTGACACATCAGAAACTTTAGGAGATCAAAATGCTAGATTTGTTTCTAGGTTTGCATATGGGATCCAGTATGGTTATGGTGCTGAGATAGTTTTCTATTCATAATAAACTGATAATCAGTTAGTTAGGTTAATAATCAAGTATATAAGGAGGTGTAAAAGCCTCCTAATACTAAAACAAAAAAAATAATAATATGAGTTGTAATTTAACAAAAGGTAGAATTGTACCTTGTAAGAATAAATCAGGATCTATAAAGCAAGTTTTCTTTGCAGACTTTGGAAGTTTAGGAAATATTACTGAAGCAGCAGGAATGATTACTGCATATGATGGTAATCCTACACTATACAAATATGATGTAAGAGGAACTACTAATTTAGATACTGTTGTAACTTCATCAAGAGAAAATGGTACAACTTTCTACACTCAAACATTAACACTACAATTACAATATTATGATAGAGCAACAAGTGAAGAAATAAAGTTATTAGCTGTTGGTAGACCACACATAGTGGTGGTTGATGCAGATGATAACTATTTAATGGTTGGTAAAATAAATGGAGCAGAGCTTACTACAGGTAATTTTACAGTAGGAGCTAACATGGGAGATTTCAATGGTTTCAATTTAACATTTGAAGCATTAGAAACTGCACCTCCTTCATTTGTTACACCTTCATTAGTTATTGCTGATGACATTGGAACACAAATAAATACTTTTCCTACATCATAATAGTGAGTGTTTTTCTAATTAAAGGGGACTTAGGTCCTCTTTTTTTATGCAAAAAAAACTTTACACTTTATAAAAAATAATATAATTAGCATTATATAAGTATGATATATTTAAGTACAGCAACTTCAGGTCAAACTATTACTTTTATTCCTAGATCATTTGTAATAAATGTTAGGGTAGAAGTAAAAGATGAAGAAACACTAGATGTACAAACAGCAAATGTGCCACTATCAGAATTAAGTAGTTTAGCTGCTGTAAATATTGCATTAAATTTAAAAGAAAATAAATTTTATGAATTTAAAGTTGTTTCTATAGGATCTAATTGGGACACTGTACAACAAAGGTGGGATTTGCTGACAATAAATTGGGAACAAGGAATCACAAGATCAGGAGCTGCATGGAATTTTGCTACAAATACTTGGAATGAAACTACAGGTAATTGGGATGCTGTTAGATTGCCTAAAGAAATAGTGATATATAAAGACAGAATTTTCTGTACTAATCAAACTTTATCACAAGGAGGAAATGAATATTATGAATTATACAAAGGTGTTTATAAATCTAGTAATGCTAGAAACAATAAGTACAAGGTATATGATGGACCAGTAACATAAAAATTATGAGTAGACAACATAGGAAACAAAAATTTGAAGGAGATATTAGAATAGTAGAGCTAAATGCTTATACAGCTCCTAAGATTATAGAGGATCCAAGAAAAGAGTTTGTAATGTATGGTGAGGATAACAATTACTACCAATACCTTATTGATTTATTTAATGGATCTCCAACTAATCATGCCTGTATTAATGGTATATCAGAAATGATATATGGTAAAGGATTAGATGCACTTAATAGTGATGCTAAACCTGAGCAATATGCACAAATGATTAGCTTATTAAAAAAGGATGTTATTAAAAAAGTAATATATGACTACTATTTAATGGGTGGTGGAGCATTACAAATCATATATGGTAAAGGAAGAAAGAAGATTGTACAGGTAGAACACATCCCAGTAGAGACTTTAAGAGCAGAAAGAACAGGAGAAAGTGGTGATATAGAGGGATATTACTATAGTCCTGATTGGTCCTCTTACAAGCAGTCTGAAAAGCTAACAAGAATACCTGCCTTTGGTACATCTAAAGAGGCTAGAGAGATATTATTCATAAAACCTTATAAAGCAGGTTACTATTACTACAGTCCTCCTGCATATACTGGTGGATTACAGTATGCAGAACTAGAAGGTGAGATAAGTAACTTCCACATGAATAACATTAAGAATGGATTAAGTCCTTCAATGATTATAAACATGAATAATGGTATACCTAATGAAGAAGAAAGATCAATAATAGAGAAAAAAATAGGTCAAAAGTTTAGTGGTTCAAGTAATGCAGGTAAATTTATACTATCATTTAATGACAATACAGATAGTCAGGCTACAATAGAACCAATACAGTTATCTGATGCACATCAACAGTATCAATTCCTATCTACAGAATCACAAGAAAAGATATTAGTAGCTCATAGAATTGTAAGTCCAATGCTTTTAGGTGTGAAAAATAATACAGGTCTTGGAAACAATGCAGATGAGTTAGAGAAAGCATCTATACTTATGGATAATATGGTTATTAGACCTTTCCAAAACTTAATGATTGATGCATTTGATAAGATATTAGCATACAATAGTATATCATTGAAGCTATACTTTAAAACATTACAGCCTTTAGAGTTTACAGATCTAACAAATGTAGCAGATAAAGAGACTAGAGAAGAAGAAACAGGACAGAAATTAAGTCTCAAAAAAGAGAAAAAGGTATATAGAACTGACAATCATCCTAGTAATTTAGTTGCAGATGATTTAATTGAACTAGGTGAAGAAGAAAACTTAGAGAATTGGGACCTAATTAGTGAAGAAGAAGTTGATTATGACCTAGATGATAAGCAAAATGAGATGTTAAAACTAGCATCTACAGGAACAGCAACACCAAATAGTAAAAGTGAACAAGATGTTGGACTGTTTAAAGTAAGGTATCAGTATGCACCTAATATTGTTAGTGCAAATACAAGAGAGTTTTGCAGAAAGATGTTAGCAGCAGGTAAGATTTATAGGAAAGAAGATATACTATCTATGGATAAAAAGGCAGTAAATGCAGGATGGGGACCTAGAGGAGCTGATACATATAGCATTTGGTTGTACAAAGGTGGTGGATCATGTCAGCATTTTTGGATGAGAAAGGTATATTTCAGAAAAAGAAATGAACAAGGTGGATTTTTACCTAATGAAGGACTACAAAATGATAGACCTACTTCTGTAAATGAAGCTAAAAGAAAAGGGGTTGATCTACCTACTAATGATATAAAGGTAGCAAAGAGACCTAGAGATATGAAGAATAGAGGTTTCCTTAAACCTAAAGATTTTAAAACACCTAGATAGACATGGCAACAGCATTATTTATAAATAGAAATGATTTAGTAAAGAGTACTATAATAGATGGGAATGTTCAGGCTGATAAGCTAATGCATTTTGTAGAAATAGCACAAGAAATACATGTGCAAAACTATCTAGGAACAGATCTATACACAAAGTTACAAACAATGATTACTAATGATACCATAAGTGGTACAGTCTATGAGACATTATTAGTCAATCATGTACAGCCTATGGTAATACATTATGCTATGGTTGATTTCCTTCCTTTTGCTGCCTATCAAATTAAGCAAGGAGGAATTTTTAAGCATGTTTCTGAAAATGCAGAGACAGTAGATAAGAATGAAGTGGACTATTTAGTGGAAAAAGAAAGAACTCTTGCTGAATATTACACAAGAAGGTTTATACAGTTTATGGATTTTAATCAATCATCTTATCCTGAGTATACATCTAACACAAATGATGATATATATCCTGATAGAGATGAACCAACATTTCAAGGATGGGTACTATGAAAACATATAAACCTAAGCAAAAAAACATTATAAAGTTAATGAGATATATAAACAATAAATTTAAAACAATAAAAAATGGCAAGTAGTTTAACAGGAATATCTATTGCATCCAGTTATGATTCTCTATTAAAAGTGGGAGATAATGATGGGCTTACTTCATCTTTAAAGGTGATTTCTGATGGTTTAGGAACTGAATCAGGTGTAAGTCTTAACAATGCAGGAGATTTATCAGCAACAGGAAACATTAGTGCAGCAAGTTTTGTTGGTAGCCTGAGTGGAAATATCTCAGGAAACTCAACAATTTCAGGAACACTAACTTTTGGATCATTATCTGATGGTTCAATTACAATAACAGACTTCAAGGATGAAGATAACATGGTATCTAATAGCTCTACAGCTTTAGCAACTCAGCAAAGTATAAAAGCATATGTTGATGCACAAGTAACTGCAAGTGATCTTGACTTTCAAGGTGATACAGGAGGTTCACAATCTATAGATCTAGATACAGAAACCTTTACAATAGCAGGTACAAGTAATGAAATTACAACAACATCAGCAGGTAATGCTTTAACAATAGCATTAAATCCTAATATAAGTGGTCTTACAAGTGTAGCTGCTACAACTTTTACTGGTGCTTTAACTGGTAATGCTACTACAGCTACAACATTAGCAACAAGTAGAAATATTGCAGGTGTAGCTTTTGATGGAAGTGCAGATATTTCATTAACTACAGCAAATATTACAGAGGGATCCAACTTGTATTATACACAAGCAAGATTTGATGCAGCTCTAGCAGCTAAATCAACATCTGATCTTTCTGAGGGAACCAATTTATACCTAACTAATGCAAGGGTGGATGCAAGAATTGCATTACAAGTAGGTGCAAATTTAGATTTATCAAGTAAATCAACATCAGATTTAAGTGAAGGATCAAACAAGTATTTCACAGAGGAGAGGGTAGATGATAGAGTTGCTAGTTTAGTAGTGGCATCTACTGGAATTTCTAGTGTTTATAATGATGCTGCAGGTAGTTTGACATTAACCAATACAGCACCTGATCAAACAGTAGCATTAAATAGTGGAACTGGAATATCAACATCAGGTACTTATCCAACATTTACAATTACTAATTCAGCTCCTGACCAAACTGTTGCTATAACTGGTTCTAATGGATTGACTACTGGAGGCACATATCCAAACCTAACTATAGCAGGTAATGATTCATCAACAAGTGCAAAAGGTGTAGCTAGTTTCTCATCTAATCACTTTGATGTTGCTAGTGGAGCTGTTAGCATTAAAGCAGATTCTATTGATGACACTTTAATTGACTTTGGAACTGGAGCAGGACAAGTAAGTTCTGATGATGTTCCTGAAGGTTCAACTAATTTGTATCTAACAAATGAAAGAATAGATGATCAAGTTGGAAATAATTTAATTCAAGCAGGTTCAGGTATAGGGGTTGCTTATGATGATAATGCAGGTACATTAACAATAACTTCAACTGCTAGTGGAATTGGCTTAGCAGACTTTAGTGCTGTTGATGCAGGAGGTGATGGAAGTTTCTCTTATAATAACACATCAGGAGCATTTACATATACTGGACCTAGCCAATCAGAAGTACAAGCACACATAACAAAGTCTTATGTAGATGGATTAGGTATTGCAGCAACTACAGCAGCAAACTTAACTGGTACTCCAAACATAAGTGTTGGAACTATAGGAGCATCAGGAGCAATAACTGGTGATTTAGTGGGAGATGTTACAGGAAATATTAGTGGTTCATCAGGTTCTACAACTGGTAATGCAGCTACAGCTACTTTAGCAGCAACTGCTACAGCTTTAGCAACTGCAAGAAACATATCAGGAGTAGCATTTGATGGGACAGCTAACATAACTCTAAACACCTCAGCAATAACTGAGAATACAAACTTGTATTACACAGATGCAAGGGTACAAGCAGTATCAATTAATGCAGTATCAGAAGATTCATCACCTGCATTAGGAGGTAATTTAGCAGCAGGATCTTATGATATAACTACAACTGGTAAAATTTACTATGCTAATGTATTTTCTACAGAAGGTGATTTGCCAAGTGCATCAACTTATCATGGTATGTTTGCACATGTACATGGAACTGGTAAAGGATATTATGCACATGCAGGAAACTGGATTAAGTTAATTGATGAAACAAATTCAACAACTGATGTTTTAACACAAGGTTCTACAAATTTATACAATCAAACACATACTGGTGATGTTACTGGTGCAACTGCATTAACTATTGGTAATGATAAAGTAACTACAGCTAAAATACTTGATGCAAATGTAACAACTTCTAAAATAGCTGATAACAATATTACAACAGCAAAAATATTAGATGATAACATTACAACAGCAAAAATTCTAGATTCAAATATTACTACTGCAAAACTGGCAAATGATTCAGTTACAGCAGACAA
>Ga0181397_1000289_pt1 | contig 18995 bp, 24 predicted proteins | sample 20SPOviralmetaG_FD_130126 | JGI IMG/M metagenome (GOLD analysis project Ga0181397, IMG submission 130126) | Marine viral communities from the oligotrophic San Pedro Time Series (SPOT) site, San Pedro Channel, CA, USA - 20 SPOT_SRF_2011-02-23 | ecosystem: Environmental > Aquatic > Marine > Strait...
AACTGAATTAAATCTTCATCTACTAATAGTCCGTTTGAATTATAACGCAACAATATTTTATCTTGATAGCCTTGTCTGATAATTTCTTCTATAAACAGTTTATGCTCTTTGATCATTAAAGGTTCTCCACCTGCAAAGTAAACTTGTTTTAAATTAGGAATCTGTGCGTACATCTCTTTCCAGAATGTATCTTTTTCATGCCACTTGTTATTGAATTCTTTTTTATTCCATTGTAATTGATCTTTTACATTTTTATCTTCTAATTGTGGCATCAATGTTTGCCAATCTTTAACCCATTTAGAACTGTCATGTGGCGAACACATTACACATTTTATATTACAAGTATGTCCTAATCTTAGATCCAGATACATTAATTGTTCAGGCACAGTGCCATCTTCTTTGGTTTGCTTTATTAGTTCATGTATATCAACACCATCTTTGTGCCAAGTGCCTGTTTCCCAAATTCGTTTACTTACAACACCTACTTTTTCTTCTTGGAAACATTTACGACAACTTGCAGGTATTTGTCCTTTAAGCATAGTTGTTCTTACACTTTTCATATATTCATTATTCCAAGCACTCATAGGAGTGTCTTTTCCAAAGTTTGCTGGCGTGCCGTCTTCTTTTTTGATTATTCCAACTTCGTGATCCGAACCAGCACCACTGGCATTCGCTGAACAACAAAGTCGCATATCGCCATTGGGTCTAGTAGCAAAATGTATCCATGGTAGAATACAAAATGTAGAACTGCCTGATACTTTGGCCAACTCTCTTTGCCATTTACCCAGTTGTGTGTCTTCAGGATTCTGCCAATACTCGTTACTGTCAGTCATTTAATCTCCTATGTATTGAATCGCACAACAGTTTATTGCTTTTTTCTCCAGGGTGCATATCATCTGTTGCTGTGTCCAAGTATACAATACCATCGCTATGATAGTTTTCTACTTCAATAAAATCTAATTTGTTTTTATTTAATTCTTCAGGTGTTGCAGGATAATGAATATAGTTTACTTCTTGTTTTTGCAGATGCAAGTCTGCGTGTTGTATATAAAACCAACTTTTCATTGCATAATCCTTTTCGCTCAAATACTCTGCCCATTTGCGTTCTTGATGTGTTTTACTCCAAGGACCTAATCTATCTCTAAAGAAAGGAAACTTATGAGGGAAATTAAACAACATATCTCTAACAAAGTGTGTCCACATAATAACCACAGTATCATCTGGCTTGTAATTAAATTTTAAAACATTGTACAGTATTTCTGCATTGCTTGAACCTGGAAACGATTCGTTCACACACTCTACTTTCATTTTGTCTGCTAACAAACTTGCCCAACCCATTTTGCTAGGTTTTAAATTGTGCAGTTTATCAAACATCCAATTGTTACAGTCAGGTAATCCTGTACCATAAGCATACGAACAACCAAACGTTATTAGTCTTGACATTCGCTTACTCCCCATTCTCTTTCTTTACACCAAAAACATTTACCACACACTGGCACAGGCGACCCTGAGACATATGTCTTGTAGTCTAAGTCTCCAAAGACTTCAGGATATGTCTGGTTATCACCTTCACAACTTCTTGTAAGATCAAATAGGTCCATTATGCCTAATTTTTTAAATTGAGCAACTATCCAATCTTTTTGAACGTATGTGAAAGGGTGACAAGCCAAGCCGCCCATGTGTGTTTTGATTAGTCTATCTAATGTAGCATCTTCGATGTCTCGAGCCAATAGACGACCATCAAATTCTTTATCTGGATTCTTGGTTACACCACAGTACCAAGCATCTAAATTTTCTGTATGAGCAACATACTCTGCGTGTGCTCTTAACTCTATTTGATTACCGCTTTTTAATTTTCCATATTCGTCTTGTATGTTAGGTCCTTTTGATCCCCATTCTAAATCAGGAGCAATAAAATTTTCGTGTCTTTTAAATTGTATATTAGGGAAAGAATTAATTATCCAGTTGAACACAATCAAACTGATGTGTCTTTGCCAAGGTCTAGTCTTCCAACATCTTATATTGGTTATGATATGTACATTGGTTTTTGATTTCAATTGAGATATGATACTACACAACAGCACACTCATCAAGGCACTGTCTGCACCACCGCTCAAACTGATACCAATATTTTTCCATTCAGGATTAAAAGGAAATACTACTCCATTTACATCGTGAAGAATATCACGATAGGCACTAGATTGGTATAGAGATTTTATATTTTCTAAATTGGACATATATGGACATTTCTATTTATCGCTATTAACTACACATATTATAATTTGCGATAAGTACAAGTGATGTTAAAAAAACTAGATACCAAAACTGATTCCAAAATATTATTTGATTTAGTAAAGCATTTACCAGAAGGTAAAAACACTTTGAACAAACCTACAGGAGACTTTTTTTATGATCCTTGGGAGGTGTTACCAGAATATAAAGGCACTGCTATTGAAGATTTATTGAAACAGTTGCCAGATCACGGTGAAGCAAGAGTAATTGTAATGGCACCTGGCAAAAGTTATTCAGTTCATGCTGATGTAGATGACAGATATCATGTCACACTAGATGCAGAACAAAGTTTCCTTCATGATATTGAAAATGAAACAATGTATCCTAGTAAACCAGACAACACAGTGTACTTGATGAACGCAGGAATGCTTCATTCAGCATCTAATTATGGATATAAGAATAGGTACCAATTAGTGATACGCAAAAGATTACAAAGCAATCGTATGATGAACGACCCAAGACAAGTTGTTATGACATCAAAAGATCCTGTGTACAATTTAAGATATCTTTTTGACAGTTCTTTTTCAATACTGCTGAATAGATTAGCAAAAGAACAATCAATAGATTCATTTTCTAGGATTAATGAACACACAATTAAATTTTTGTGTGATGGTTCAAAAATAAATGAACTTTTAAAGATGCAACAAATTTGTGGCTTCAAAATAGATATTGTATATGCCTAATTGGAATAATTTTTACAAATATAAAAAAGGTCTCGCTGTGGCGAATATGCTTTACCAGCCTCTTGTTAGCGAAGATAACAATGTGTTCTGTATGAATTGGAATCCAAATGATTATTTCAACAACGAATCCATGAATGAAGAACTTTACAACTTTTGGTTTAATCAAGAAGTGGTATATCTTTCTAAACTTAAAGGTGAAAAGTATATTCCAGAATTATTGGATATTGATTACGATAAAAGAGAGATCAAGTTCAAATGGTATAACAAAAGTCTTAATGTCCTAATAGAAACAAATCAAATAGACAGCATACCTAACTGGAAAGAAAAAATTAAACAGATAAAACAAGATTTAGAACAGCAAAACATATACAAAATCAATATGTACCCTCATACTTTCTACTTTGACGACAATAACGAAGCACACTGTATGGATTTATATGGTTGTACAGACAATGACAACAGATATCTTGATATAAAATATCTAAAACCATTAATTAGAACAGATAGATTTGATAAATTTATATTGAATAACCAATTAGACACTCACGAATTGTACAAAGAAACAATTAAAACCAATTATGCAGAGTGGCCAGGAGATTTTTTAAATGCTTGAATTTGTAGGCAACTGTAATAATATATTAGACTGGAACGCAATCATTAAAGAAGTGCAAGATCAAGAAGGTAAACTTGCTTGTAAATATCTTCCAGTCAAAGATGTACCGGAATTAAAAGAGATTGATGATGCACTATCTACTATAGGCAGTTACAATAGAGAATCTATAGAATGGATCAATTATTATCCAGGCAATGAGTTTCCAATGGAGGTGGCTGAGAAGTTTGGCGAGTTTGTTGGTGCACCAAGAATGATTAAGAGTTGGATATCCAAAATATATCCAGGAAAAACTGCTCCATGGCATTGGGACTGGGACGTTGATTGGAAAAAATACACAGAGCAAGGCAATCCTGTAAGATTTACAGCAATGATTAATGAACCTGCGCCAGGACACGTGTTCATAGTAGGTGATGAAGCATTGTACAATCAGAAACAAGGAGATGTTCACAAGTGGCCCGACTTTAAATCATATCATGGTGGAACTAATTGTGGACTTGTACCTAAATTTAATTTTAATTACTTGGCATACGCAGAATGAAACAATACGTAGGAAATTGTAGTGATGTAATAGACTGGAATGCAGTTGTTGAATCCATAAAGAATTCTGAACCAGCATATCAAGGACCAAGACACACAAAGCAAGATGATCTTCCAGGTATAAAAGAGATCAGTGAAGCATGGGACAAAGCAGGATACAAGTTGTCATCTGAAGGCGGTACAATTGGTTGGGATATGTGTATACCTGAAACTAATTTTGACAGAAGTGTTGTAGAAAAATTTGCAGATTACGTTGGAGTTGATGTCTTAAGTTGTTGGGTTAGTGTTGTGCATCAAGGAAATCATGCTCCTTGGCACTGGGACACACAAGACAACGAAGAAGAACTATGTAAATTAAACAACATAGAAAGATTTCATGTACACATGGAAGATACACACCCTGGGCACGTATTAATTGTGGAAGATGATTTGTATTACAATGCCAAAGCAGGCGATGTGTACAAATGGCCAGATAGAAATGCTTGGCACGCCGGCTCCAACTGCGGACAAAGACCCAAATACATCTTCAACTTCTTTGGAACTAAAAGATAAAATGAAAAAGAAACTTGTATTTGATTACTTTCCATTATTGAGATCCAGTTATGATGCAAATGAATTTGTATCAGAAGGTCTTTTAAAAGATGAATTAAATGTGTATTGGAACAACAACAATATTTTTAAAGACATACAATCAAGCAAAGAAACTGCCGAGAACGGTTTTATCAAACGTACAGTTGATATTGATCTACTTGATAACAACACATTAATACTAGACAACACACAGACTTGGGCCAATGAAGAAAGTATTAAATTGAATGCTGAAATAAAATTAAACCGCAAAGAAGAAGATACTTGGAACTTTCAATTTTGTTACAACTTAAACACAACCAACAACGATGATTACAAAAGTTTTAATGAAAAATTTGGCATACTTGATGAAATGTTTCATTTCAAACTGAATGGTGAAGCAATATTAGTAAATGAAAAGGTAGAAGGTGGTAGAAGAATATTTGCTGAAAAAGATTTTTATTACAGAGGAATGCATCCAATAATGTTTGAACTGGAAGAATATGGATCAGGTCTTGAAGAGGATAGCAGATTTATACAAATTGTGAGGTTTACAGTAATATGAGAATAGCAATCACAGGACATACATCTCCTATGGGAAAAGATGTGTATGAACATTATTCCAAAACACACGAGTGTTTGGGTATTAGCAGAGCCACTGGATATGATTTAACAAACACTGACAGCATTAATGACACAGTCAGTGAAGTGTTGGCTAGAGATGTATTTTTAAACATGGCACACGTGGGTGCTTCACAGTCTGTATTATTAATGAAGTTACAACAACGTTGGACACACGATGCACCTTTGCGTAAAGTTATCACAATAGGATCACTAGCAACAAAAGTTCCTAAAAAATTATTAGATCAAGTTGGTATCGACAAGCAATATTTAAAAGACAAACATCATATAGATGATGTACACAACGCATTAGCAAATCAAACTCCATTCGGAAAACAATTAAAGTTCAGTCTTGTTAGAGTATTAAACTATGGCGAAAAAACTGGTGACCGAAGCGGAGAGCCTACTTGTACTGCACAAGATATTATACGCACAATTGATTACGTGATTGATGAATCAATGTATATAGGCACTATTGACATTCGAAGAGACCAGTAGAAGGATTGTACTTCATTACCAAAAAGTCCTCTTTGTTTGAAATAAACTTATCCAAAAACCTTTGCCAATCAATTTCGTCTGGACCAAGATCAGCATAGTAACCTTCCATTTCATCTTCATCTTCTATCCAAGGTCTGTTTGGTATTACTGGATGTGAGACGTTATTAACGCAGTTTGTGATGTTCAAGAGTCTCTTCTAGTTTTTTAATTCTATTCACCATGTTCTCAAATGCTTCAAACATTTGGTCACGTTCTGTTTTCAATTTGCCCAATTCAACTTTTGTTTTGATTAATTCTGCGTAAGGATCAAATAGGTGGAATGGTTTGTCTGAATCAGTAATTCTACTCATCGTCGTCTAAATTCTTTAAAAATTTACGTAATCGGTTATTTGTATCACTCTTGTCACCTTCAGGACATTCGTCCACGTCCACATCTTCTTTCAAATATTTGAAAAACTCTTTGTTGGATTTTCCAGTGTTCTGCTTGATGGGAGCACCGTCTACAGATTCAACAAATTGTACTTTGAACCTTTTAAAATCTTCAGTGGTAGGTGAACCTTTTGGATTCACTTTTGGTTTTTCTTCAGCCTTAAGTTGCCTTGCTCTTATCATGGATAAGATATCTTGTGATTTACCAAACATTCAATCTCTCCTTTTTACTTTGTTTCATTTTATTTTCCTTTTTTACGTTACTTGTATTTGTTTTTGGCTTATAATTTTTTCTAAATGTGCTGTGATAGATTTTTCATCTGATTTACAGTCTGCCTTGAATATTATACTGCCTGCGTGTTTGCCTTTAGGTACATACCAGAACTTGTTCAAATCTAAGCCAACGATGTACGCCTCTTTTTTCAAATCTTTGTGTTTTTCAAATACCATGAAATCGAAATTATGATTAAGATTTCTAGTCCAAGGCATAGCCGCTTTGCTTTTAAAAGAATTAAAATTATTTCCTTTGTAAGGACATTTTTTGCCATATTTCTTTTCATATGTTCTTCGTATGGTGTCTCTATCAAATTTGTCTTTTCTTACTTCAGCAAACATTGAAGGAGCAGTTTTGTTGGAATATTTTGATAGTGCATTGGCTTGATCAATCAAGTGAATAATTGGCCAGGATGGTTTTACTAAAAAATATTTAGGAGGCATAACATTATATTTTTTTTCTTTATATAATCTTTCGAATCTTCTTCGAAACGGATTTCTTTTTACAAATTCTTTTTGCATCTCGGTGATCAATACAGGATCTTTCTGTTTACATTTTTCTGTAAAATTTTTGTCATAATAAGAATTATTAGGATTAATATATCGCAACAAGCCTGAGTGAAAAGTGTCACTAGTATCAGGAATAATATTTTTGGCTATGTTTAAAAAGTTTGTGTCAGGACCTATTGCATCTAAGATTTTTTGCAATTTTACCTGCTTTTTTTCAATAAAAGGTTTAGATATTGACCAACTTAATTTTTTCTTTAGTTGCGCCACTTTCTCAGCAAAAATTTTGTCTGACATATGTGGACCCATACCTGTGTAATTATGTTTCGGTCCCAATTTTTGTAGGTTCAACAAGTATTCATCCTTGATTTTATCATTGTGTCTCAATGTGGTAGAGTCATACTTGATGCTGTACATGGAAAACTGTCCTGGATATTTTTGTCTACACTGTGTGGTAAATTTTTTGTCGTAAAATGCACTGTCTTCTTTTGTGTACAAATTCCACCAATAGTCTAACCATAGATGTTGTTTTTGCGTGAATAAATGCCAACCAGGACTGTCAATGTAATGACCTTTCTCCAGTTGTCTTATGATACATTTTTTCATACTTTCATCAGGTTTTTTACCATCCACTTTGTAACCTATATATGACAACGCCAGTTCAAACATACGGGGGTCAAAAAATTTACTATTAGAATCACCTATATATTTTATAACATTTTCATATATGCCTTTGCCTAGAATCCAATTTGCTCCTGTGTATTTTTTTGACATTCTTTCTTTAGCCTTTTGGTCTCCGTGTATATTTGGGTAATTCATAATCATTTTAGATTCTTTAATATACGTTAGAATTATTTTTTTCTGATAGTCAATATTTGTGTTTAAACAATACGTTGGATTAACTTTTGCAACATCTTTGGCAAATTGTTCACAATAAAAATCTGATTGTGGATCCACAAATTTATAGATCCATTGCTGTTTAAGGTCACCATTATACTTCATAGATTTGACTTTTTGAAGCAGTTTGTATAGCACATTATGATACAAGAATGGTTGTAACCTTTCAACCAAAATAGGATTTTTTCTTTTTAGTGTTTTTATTTGTTCCTCTCCAACATGATTGGCATCTGTCATACTTGCCCAAACCCCAACTTGATTTTTTATCCGTTCTACTTCCTTTTTACTTTTAACAATGCTTGATAGGTTTTTTAAATCCTCTGTTAAAAAACTTTGTCCGTTGCTATTACACAATGTACGTTCTATTCTTTTGTAAAAAGGAAATAGTTGTTGTTTGTCTTGGATCTTGTATGCTATTTTAGGCACTTTCTATTTCTCTCATAAAGTTATCAATTTTTTTCCTATCCGAAAGATTGTCACCACCTGAATGAAACACATCATTAGGGATCGTAATCACATCAGAACTTTCAGCATTACCAACACGTTTAATCCAACCTACTGTGATAGGTTCTTCTCCTAGACCAAACAGTTTCTCTAAATGTCTTGTGTTTTCATTATCTTCGTCACCATTTTCTTCCGTCTTTTTTCCGGCTTGAATTTGATCATTTGGATCGTCATCATCCTGGTTAACATCTTTTGCAGTTAATAACACTTGCACTTCTTCTGGCGTAATACCCATTTGCTTACACAAATCATCCACTAATTTAGAATCATATTTTTCAAAAATATTCAATACATCTGTATATGCATGATAAACTCCTCCTTTACGCATTCTACCAACCACTTGTATTTTTCTGTCTTTATTTTTGTGTTTATATGCTAAATCATGGATTCTTGAGATGTCTATATCGACACCTGATTTCCACATACCAACCAACACTATTACTTGTAAAGGATCGTTAAGATCTTGTAATCTTTTTTGAATTGCATCACTATCTCCTTTACTTGAAATAAAATCATCAGATTCACCATGCCAAACTACACATTCATTTTGTGTATTTGTTTTATTCCAATTTTCAAAGAATGTATCAGCATCTACACGTCTTGGAGCAAATACTAAAGCAGGTTTATTTTCATTTTGAATGTTGATTATTGCTCTTTTTCCTCTGTTTTCAACATATGTACGTATTTCTGCAAACAACCTATTAGGGTCTAATTTAATTGTATCCTGATCATTAAGCAAATTCTTTTTATGATCTTCTGCGTTGCTATCCTCTTTTGTTATTGCGAATTGTTCTGTACAAGTCTTTTCCAGTTCAGTCACACTCATTTCTTCTATTGATTTGGAATCATAATGCGAAGGCAGTTTTCCTTGGCCAATTTCAGTCTTTGTGCTCACATGACTAACTCTTACTTCCGGAAATTCAATTACATTATCTTTTGCGGCTTGTAATCTAGTATATGTATATCTTCTTCCCCATTGGGCAAATTTTTCTGTAATGTTCATATAGGTAGCCATTACCGAAAACCAACCTAACAAATTGTCTACTGTTGCACTAATGGCAATCATCACTCTTTGTTTTTTATCATTGATAGTTAAACATTGTTCTACAACTGTTTTAATTGCTTTTGCTTCTTTTCCTTTTGTCCATTCTTGTGGCTCATCGAGAAAAATTACATCACTTTCTTTAATATGATTAATTAATTCTTTTTCTTCTAAATTTAATTTTATAGCAGGTTTATTAGTAACGGATACAAATTGTTGATAGTTAATAACTTTAACAATTTTGTTTAACCATTGTTGATCTGCTAATCCTTGGTATACTGTTCTATGCTGATTTCTTACAGCAGTTTTTGGAACTATAATAAGTGTTCTTTTACAAAATCCTAAAAACATACTAATCACAGCCATAAGCATTGACTTTGCTGAACCAGTCGGTGCTGACAGTGTCCATAAAGAATGCTTTCTGTGTAATTTTTTATCTTCTGTAATTGTGTTCAATAACTGTGAACAGGCAGGTTTAAACCAATTGTGTGGTGTAAACGTTCTTTTATTTCTTATGTCTGTATATTTTTTTTTAAAAATATTATAATTGTTCATATTAAATCTCCTTTTTTATAAACTATAATACACAATAACATAGTGTTATAATAAAGTCAAATAAAAAAACAATGTTTTTTTACCAAAATATTTTTAGGGTATATTATAGGAGTATTACATCCTTAGAATACTAGTAATTTGGTAGTTTTAAAATATAAAATCTTTGAAAAGAACTAGTGCGTCCTCAAACTGTATGTGCTTGTTATCCTCAATAGTCAGTAAATGATAACTTAAAGTCCAACGCGGTTCGCTTGTATTAAAATTATGTGTTGAATGCAGTTGCCCAACATTGAGTAAACTAGGTTGACTAATAACTGCTTCATGCACAACATCACAGTCTTCAACTTCGGCATGATAAAATTTATCTACTGGAATATCGATATCTATATCTTTAAAATAAACTTCTTTGTGATAATCTGTATTATCTCTTTCTGTTTGAATTAAAGATTCATCTTTTACTTTGTACCATCTTACTATGCTGTCTTGAGGTCCCCAAGTAAAATTTATGTTTGATGAATTGTTTAATGTGGGAGCGTCATTGTGCATAGGTAAACCACCGCCGTTGGGTCCATTATAAAATGCTTCACAAACATTTGAAGGTTTCAAGCCATATTCTTTCAGCCAATCCACAAATCTTTCATCCCAATGTTCTCTTGTAGCACACCACTCATGCCAATTCTCACCACGCATATTTTCAGGCTTTGCTTTGAAACAATCTGGAAACTTATGCTCAAACGGCAATTTTACATAACGGTGATATATGTTTTTATTCATATGATACTTCCTTGAATATATTTAATGCTTTTTCAAACTGTAAATGGGTATAATCTTTATTAAGTAAAAAATAGCACAATGACCAACGTCCATGTGTGGGATCTGGATTATATGTAGAATGCAGTTGACCAACGTTTATCAAACTGGGCTGATTAATAACCTTTTCATGCATCATATCACAATCCTGTTCACTTTCACAAATTAATTCACGATGCTGATTGTTTTCATCAAAGTGATCCACAATGTCTGGATTTACTATTTCTGTTATGTGTGAACTGTCAGTGATGTCTGTTTTACACAATGATTCATCTTTTACACGCCACCACCTTGTGGTGCTGGTATCAGGACCCCATGTAAAATTAATTTTTGTTGCATTGGTTATTGTACTTGTATCGTTGTGTATGTGTACCTTTCCTTTGTTAGGAGGTGTATAGATACCTTCAGTTACATTGGATACAATTACATCAAAGGATTCAATCCAGTTGATAACTGCTTGATCAATATCTGTTTTAGGAACAAATATAACTTCTGACTGCGAGGGTTGATGTGAAAAGCAACTAGGCTTTCTGTGGTCAACTGGTATTTTTACATATCGATGATACATTTTAATAGTTGGATAAATGGTCTATGCCCAACTGCTTTCTGAATTTATCTGTAAACACACAGTCAATCCGTAAGCCGTATTCTTGTTCGTTGCTGACATCACCACCATGCCAATCTTGATCGTTCCAAAATGCCGCATTGGCATTGATGTAAGTTTTATTTTTTGCTTCAGGATCCCATATATAGAATCCTCTTTTTGTGCTGTATCTAATGTGTATGAATTCATTACGGTGATCAGTGTATCCTTGACTGTCGCCGTGTTTACCATCTAGATCTCTATGTTCAAATGGCTTGCCATCGTGTTCACAATGAAAAAATATCACTCTACCGATACTTTCTATTACACCAGTGTTCACTAATTCTTTAATCCAAGCCACTACACCAGGAAAATATTTTGCTTCTTCTGTAATATGTCTTTCTGTGTTCCTGTGATCCCAATCTCCTTCTTCCCATAAAAAATAATATATGTAAGGATCATTGGCACCTAACACTGCTTTTAAATATCTTGTAAATTGATTTCTTGTTTTGTAATCTTTTATATTAGAATACAAATCGTCGCCATTTTTTCTAATTGGATGATCTTCTGGCAGTGCTTTGTATTCTTCTAGTGCTTGATAAATTGGTTTCCAATTCAAAGTATAACTCATGTCTTTGGTATCAAAACCAGGAGACATCCATGTACCTTCTTTGGCATATTCACGAGCAAGAGCAAAACCTCTACACATTTCTGTATGCAGTTGTTGAAAACCTTCTATGTCTATGTGTTCGTCTAAATTGATATATGGACGACCGCCAATTCCTCTAATCATCAAAGTATTTACTTTTAAATACAGTATAGATATTTTATTATGGCTTTTAAATTGGTACCATATTCAGACAAGTTAAATCTTGAAACGTTTTATCATACAGCCGACCAAAAAGGATTTGTCAACAATTCAACCAAAAAAATGTTGGTAGATTCGTTATCTAAAGAAGATAGATATCAGGTTTGGATGTTGTTGTGGAATGGCAAGGTGATCGGATCCACTGCGGCACATTCGTTTCCGGAAATGGGTCCTGACAGTTATCGTATTGCTTGTCGCATATGTACATTTACAAATGAATTGCCTAAAGAATATCAAATGGTTCGTACTCGTGAAACTATAAAAACTCATCAAACAACTACCCAACAATTTTTTCAACCAGCAGGAATTATGTGGGCAGGCTTTAATAAAAACTATTATGTAACAACAAATGAAAATGCAGAAGGCACACAACGTCTAGTGCATTCAATTGTTGCTCCAACTTTAGAAAGCACAGGTGTTTATACCAAAGTTAAAGAGTTAAATTATAGAGGCACACAACAAACAGTATGGCGTGTGAATGCTGATGTATATTTCAAACAACTACAACAAGTAAAGGCTTGGCCCACTTATGGATAATTTTAAATATTATTACAACAATGTGCCTGGCAAGGGTTTGTGTAGAAACAATTTAATCTATACTAGTTTGATAAACGAAGATGCTACGGAATTTTGTATGTGGTTTCATAATGATTCTGAATATCATAAAGGTCACAATGAAGTTGTTGATCCTAAATTAATGGAAATGAAATACATAAGAGAAAAAGATTTTTTACTAACATTAGATGTTGATTATAAAAACTTAATACCAAGACTGACAAAAATTGATTCCGACGAACAAAAAATATATTTTGAAATACAGGGTGTTGATTTTTGGGAACAAAGTCATGGAAAAACGTATGAAGATGTATTACCCGATTGGCAAGAACAAATGCTGTATATAATGGAAACACACAAAAAACTAGGCATTTACAAATACAGTCTTCATCCTAGCAGTTATTTTATAATTGATGGAAAATTAAAAAATGTCAATTACTTCTTTGCATACAATCAAACAGAGTCAGCAATCACAGTAAAAGAACATATGAGTCATATATCCAAAGAAAGACAAGCATCGTTGTTGCCAAAAATGAAAGAACTGGATATCCAAGAAAATAAAACATATTCATTCGATAAACTTCAAGTATTGTGTTTAGAAAGTTTCAGAAATGTATATCCGGAATCATTTATAAACAAAGCAATTTCTATCTATAAGTAATACTATGCAAGATACAAAAACAATCAGTCTATGTCATATATGTTATAGACACTGCGAAGCAGAAAGAGTTACTAAAGAAGATGGTATACATCTTATAAAAACTTGTCCAGAACATGGCGTAAGTGATTATCTTGTAGAAACTAACAAAGAATTTTATAATAATTTAACATATGATAAATCAGGTTATTCTATTCCACAAGGAATTATGGTGGAAGTCACAGACAAATGTAATTTAAATTGTCCGCACTGCTATCATAAACCAGACAACAAAACCACAGATAAACCAATAGAACAAATACTATGGCAAATAGAAAATAGATTTTCAGCAGATGCAGGTGCTGTGATATTGGCAGGTGCAGAACCTACTGTGCGTAAAGACTTGCCAGAACTTATAAAACAAATCAAAGTACTATTGAAAAAATTGAATAGACCTGAAGATGTTTGTATATTGACAAATGGTGTAAAATTATCTGATAAAAAATGGGTAAAAGAAATTGCTGAAGCAGGCACTAGAATGGTTATGATTGGAATGAATCACCACTCTTATCAAGGTAAAAAAGTACACGAAAAACAATTAAAAGGAATTGAAAATTGTATTGCTGAAGGTATCTTTGTTTATTATGTAGGATATACATTAGAAAATTTAGAACACATGGAAGAAGTGTTGGAAGAAATACAGTCCTTAGGCAACAAAGCATGGCAGTATAGAATTAGAGCAGGCTCTGATATAGGAAGATCACCTGATGAACCTCAGTTCTTTTTAAGTGACCATGTGCAATTAATAAAAGATATTTGTGATCGTAAAGGGTGGACTTGGGAAAAAGAACCAGCAGATGATAATCTTTATCACTATATGGTAAAAATAAATGGAATTACTCATAGAATAATACAATGGAGTGATCCTAAAACTATAGACATGGAACAATTACAGTGTGGTCCTTGGTGTGATTTTGTGCCAGGAAAACCTGTTACTAATTTTCTACATCAAATTATGTTAAGAGATGCTGTGGTAAATGAAGGTTATAATTTACACGACACAGTGCCTAATCAATATTTGTTCCAGCCTGAGCAAGTTGATTATGCTGTTACAGAATGGACTTGGAAAAGTTGGGACGAATCAAAAGTAAAACAGAAAAAATCTATTTAGGTTTATAATTTAATTGTGTGGCATCTATTGTTACACTTTGAAAATACATTGTTTCACATAGTAACATTTTAATAATCCACTTGGAAAGTTCATTGGGATCGATTTTATTGCCTTCCATGTACTCGCTGATTTGTGTATCTGTACATCCTAATATAACATTAAGGATATGCGGACCATATACATTGATACGTTTTTCCACAATTTTATTTTGTTCTTTTTTGGCATTGCCATATTTTTCCATGAAGTCGTTTGTGTCGGATTCGTTATAGCAGGATTTAGAACTTAGATTTAAAATTTTTTTATCTTTATTGCCTTCCCAGAGTTGAATCATTGCTTTAAGCATTTCAGTTTGTCCATCAAACTGTTCAGGTTCTGTCATTGGCAAATCACCATCGGGCCAAGCACAATTAATGAATACATCTGCTTGTTTGGATTCTTCTATAATAACTTGTCTGGATTCTGGAGTGCTGATATCAAAGCCATTGCTTCTTGAATAACCTACAACGTCATGACCTTCCGCAACTAGGTCATCATGTAAACACTTGCCTATGCCTTTTGTGTGTCCTGTAATTCGGACTATCATTGGATTATATTAGGTTAGCCCAACCGCCGTTTTCGTAACCTTGGAATTTATTATCTGTTGAGTTGTATACAACCATACCGTTTGCTGGAGTAAGAGCATCTCTTTGGACAGTTGTTAATGAACCAAACTGTACGAAGCCTGATGTTTTAACGTTACCAACCACATCTAATTTTTCTGTTGGAGTTAATATGTTAACACCTAAATTACCATCTTTGTTTATTACAACTGTATTGTTTGTTGTACCACCATCTGGAGTTGTACCCATCACAATATTTCCTGGTACTGCGCCAGCACCTACAGTTGCCTGTGAATCAACACCTGCTACAATAAAACTAGACTGTACATACTGTGATCCATCATGACCATAATTTATGTAACCAAATAATGAATCGTCTGCTACACTTACAGTTGGAGTTACAATTGAACCTCTAGATGCGTATGATTCTATTGAGTTGAATGTGTTGGCATTACCTGCATCTGAATAAAGTCTTAATGCATTTCTGGCTGTGTGATCTGTGTTGAAAATTTCTAAACCAACACCTGCCACTGAACTGTTTGTACCTATTTGAATTCCGTTACCTGATAAAAGATTAATAACACTGCCATCAAAATCTAAAACACTGTTTGTAATTCTGTCTGAAGCACCATCTATTCTTAATGAGGCATCGTCAGCATTTACAGTACCTTTGTGAGTACCTGTTGAATTACCTGTTAAAGCACCTGCTACATTTCCTGTAACATTACCTGTTAGGTCCGCTGTTACTGTGCCTGCACCTACGTTAACAACTACTGTGGAATCTCCACTTACAATGTTACCATTAATTGATACTGCGTCTATGTGTGAAGCATCTACAGTTTGGAAAAAACCTGTTCTCCAATTAGCACTGCTTGTTCCAATATCTCTTGTGTTAGTTGCATCTGGAGTAAAATTACTAGCCACTGCTAGATATTGTGCAGATAGTGTTGTGTCTACTTGTACACCACCTACTGTAGAACCGTCTCCTACGAATAATTTCTTTGTATCTGTTGTGAATACTAATTCACCTGCTAAAGGTGTTATTCCACCTCTCTCTGCGTCTGTTCCACGTCTAATTTGTAATGCCATTTGTAATATGCTCCTAACGTATATTATAGTGTATTTATTCCGCTTTGAAGATTGCTGGAGTTACTATTTCCGCTTTTTTAGGAAGGTTTTAGTACGTTTTGTAATATCTGCTTTAACCTTGTTAGTATCTATCCTAAAATCAACGTTTTTGATGTCGTTTCCATAGTGTTGAAACAATTCTTTGATATTCTTCTCTAACTCTTTGTTGGTCAACTTCTGACGGTTCTTTTTAACACGTATTTCCCAATTCTTGCCATCTCTAAATTCTACTTTAATAGACAGCAAATATTCAATTGGTATTGACTCAATATGTAGGTCCGAAAATACTTCGGGCCAGTGAGCCACTACTTCCTTAGGCAATTGTTTTTTACGGAATTTGACCACGCCAGACACTATGCTTTACTTAGACTTTTTCTTTGTAGTTGGTGCAAGTTCTTCTGCTTCAGCACGTAATCTTGCCGCCTCTTTGTACAAACGATCAGCATCACTTCTTAAGTTAGACGCTAATTTCTCATCTGTTAAAGGTTGCTCTTTACTTGCTGATGACATCTGACTTTCTGCAACTTTAGCCGGAGCCGTCGTATTTGATGGCGTCACTGCTAAATCTTCAATTGACACACCTCTTTGTTCAGCGATGATTTTGTTTAATTCATCTAATTGAACAGAGTCAGTTGTGTTTGGTGTCATTTCAACTGTATCAGTTGGAACCTTTTTCATGAATCCACCTGTGTGAAATTTAGTTAACATAACTTGACTGTCAGGAGTCATGTTTCTTTGTAACACTTCAAACAATTCAAATGAAGTTTGTCCTTCATTGCTTTCAACAACTTTAATTAAAGCGTCATGATCCAATGGATCTAGTTTCGCTGTTTCAATTACAACTGCTGATTTTGAGTCACCTGGAATTGTTCTATAAGCAACAACAACTTTTTTGTTAGTTCCTTTTAGTCTTCCTACGTGTTTTATATCGGCCATTATTTTGCCTCCGCTGGTTTATCACCTTCTGGTGTTTTATTGGCATCTTTTTGAGACTGTTCAACAATCTTTAAAAATGCTTCTAGTTTATTATAAGTTGCACCCACCATTGCCATTTCGTTGGCTTTGAATGCTCCTCTTTGACTTGCAACGTCGATAATTTGTTTAAGGACGTTTAAGTCTTGAACAGTAAGTTCTGCTCCAGCACCTGCTTGAACTTTTGGTGCCGCACCTGCTACATCTTTTCCAACTACTTGATCTTGAGTTGGAGTTGTGGCAGTTTTTGTTTGGTTTGTATCTGTCATTTTAAAATGCTCCTTTATTTTTGTATACAGAAGTATTTAATAACGTTTAATGAATGGGCAACTAAGATTGAATATTGAAAGTTCTTTTGGATTTTCGAAGCCTACCAAAATTTGGTTTGATATTTTTCCGTTTACATCTACATCTAAATGTTTACCAATATAAAATCTTCCTTTTAAATTTTCTAAAATCCATTTTTCTAAAAGTTCTTGGTTATCATTCCAATCGAAATTTAATTTTAGATATTCTAAACCTTTGGGTTTTTTGGTAAACTGTCTACAGTTGAAATAATTTAACGGGTTTATTTGATTAGTTTTTGAAAACATTATTCATAATGAACAGTAGTACCAAAAGGTGCTTCCATGTTCTTATCGTGGTGACCATTTATAACAAATACAGTATCGCAATAATCTTCTTCACCCCAACCATCCCATGTATATCCATCTGTAAACATTATGAATTTTTTAGGAACAATGTCGTTTTCTTTCATGTATTCCCAATTAGCCTGAAAATCTGTACCACCACCACCAGCAATCTTATACGAATCTAACGACTCACCAGATGCATTGTAGTCTTGTTCATTGTGTACATCAGTGTCGAAACACCATATTTTAATATTGTAATCTTTGTATTGATCCATAATACTCTGTACTTCACCTAGGAAATCTTCAACCTGTTCATTCATAATAGATCCTGATGTATCAATTGCAATACAAATATCTATTGTGTCATCGTAATTTGTTCCTGGAAGTATTACTCCTGAATGCCAACCTTTTCTACTAGGTCTTGCGAATGTGTAATCATTTTTAATTACACTTTGAATCTGTTGTTGTAATAACTCTCTCCAGTTCATTTTAGGCTCTGTGAACTCTTTAATAATTCTTTCAATCTCTGCAGGACAATTACCAGCACCTGCCGCCTGTGCCGCCGACATCATGCTTTCTTTAATTTCATTTTTAATCTGTTCCATTTCTTCTTTTGAATATGTAGGACCTTTCTTCTTATTCTTATTGTCCTTGTCATCTTGTCCACCACCACCTGTGCTTTCGCCTTTTTCCCAATCAATGTGTTCGTCTAACAGTTTACCTAACTGTTCCATTTGCTCTTTACCTTTTTTGTAAATGTCATCATACACTGCTTCAGAAGACCAACCATCGTATTTCCAATCTTGGAATATTTGTACTGCTTTTGGTTTGTCACCAATATTATCTCTAACCAAAGTATTGTTCACAATGTAATCACAAGCAATATTATGAAGTTGTGGATCTCTGTCTTCTCTTCTTGTCATATGATCAAATACACAATGAAGTATTTCGTGTGCTATAACGAATTCAATTTCTTTAGATGTCATCTTGCTGAAAAACTCTGTGTTAAAAAATAAGTTTCT
>Ga0181397_1000292_pt1 | contig 18945 bp, 31 predicted proteins | sample 20SPOviralmetaG_FD_130126 | JGI IMG/M metagenome (GOLD analysis project Ga0181397, IMG submission 130126) | Marine viral communities from the oligotrophic San Pedro Time Series (SPOT) site, San Pedro Channel, CA, USA - 20 SPOT_SRF_2011-02-23 | ecosystem: Environmental > Aquatic > Marine > Strait...
ACCATCCATAAGAATTAGTAAAAGATTTATCGAAATTGTACATATGAAGATTGGCGTCTGGGTTATGCTTATAAAAGTTTTCACAGAACCAGTCTTTCATCCAATCTGTTTTTGAATCACAGGCGCTTATGAATAGTCTAGATAATTTTGTATTGGTCATTGTAATTATGCTTAGCTAAGCACCCTTCAGTTTTCTGAATAGTAGTAAACGTATCACGTGCTTCGATTGGCCATGGGTAAACTTCTTGTAACCATGGAAATACATTTATATGTAGAAAGATATCTGTAGGACCAGCATCTACTGTAGCACGTTCTATTAATGCCTTTGCGCCTCGTGGGTTTACAATATAGGCATGAGCTCCAGGAAAGTAAGGTTTTGATATAAGAGGACCAAGCCCAAGCGGTGGCCTGTTTGCCTTACCGTAACTGGGTTTGCCTAGATTTACCACCATTGTGTACGGCATGTTCTCACGAACCATATCAGTAAAGATTGCATCGTGTTCTAGGATAAGGTACTCTTCGTTACCCTTTGCACACATTTCCCACAATGAATGATGTGATAAGAACGCAGACACACAATTTTCAAACCTTGAATATTTCTCTACAAAGTTTTCAGTAGGAATACCTTTCTTTTTGGCATACATTATAGGATTGTCTGCAGGTGTTATTGCTCTAAACTTCTCTACAGTTACACCCCATTTTGCTCCAGACTTAATACACCGATCCGCAGATTCAATAGACTGCGGATTATCTAATATAGTAATTACTCGTGCCTTCATGTCGATGTGGTAGAGGGTAAACCCTGTACTCCTGTATAGTAAGTTCGTGTAACTCCAAGCGATCGTATAAGTTGTCTGCACATAATAGCATCATTAGGCCATAGACCGTACGACTTAACAAGATTAATCAACTTAGCTGCTCCTGTTGGTTTTACAATATATGCAGAGTTACCTGCAATCCCCTGTGGTACTAATTCATGATCAATAACCGGTGCTCGTTGAATCTCTGCTTCTTTTGACTGTACTGTGTCATGAAACTGTTTAGACTTACGAGTTGCGCCACGTGGATCATTAATACCTATTATATCATATTTCTCTGAGGATGTAAACTCCTTATCTAACTTCTTTTTCCATACAGCGTCATGTTCTAATACAAGAATAGTACGATCTTCTGTAGCACTCTTGTGCCACAGTTCATAGTGTGACACAGCACATGCGATCCTAGCATTAGGATTAGCAGTGTTGTACGGAGATTTAAGAAGACCTGAAGCCATGTCACGCACAGGCTTATGCCAAGGATAGTCCCAACGTATATCAAGCTCAATCATACGGACACCAACATTGTCTGGCGTTACAGCGTCATGACGTTCTATCTTAAATGAATTACGTACCTCGACTGACGACGCATTAAGAGTCTTGAACCCTGATTCAGATACTTTATTTCCTTTTATTACAATTGAATAAGCTTCCATATCACTTCCGAGCTATTACTGTATAACCCACACTTGCTTCTCCACGATCAACAAGAATGAATCCATTTCGTTTGCCCCATTCAACTAATGTGTGATGAAGTTGTTCATCTACTTGATCAAATAGTCTCTTGGTGTCATGGGCAACAATGTATTTACGAACGTTCTTGCCGTGTAGATCCAACTCTTGTTGCATCCACCCAGCTTTATGTACTGAATCTATAACAAGCATATCCGTACCTTCGACGGCAGCAAAGCCTATAGAAGATGTTTCTCTTACATCAAGTTCAATCTTATTAGAGTGACAGTGTTTTTCCGCAATAGGTTTTAGTACGCTATTGTATTTAGACATATCAATATCAATTAGTGTGATTTTCTTAGGAGTAGGATCTAGCATCATAGCATTCGAAGCTGATCCACCTTGGTGTGTACCAAGTTCCATATACTTTTTACACTCGCCTTCGCTCCAAAAACGTTTAATAGCTTGGTGCATTTGGCAGTAGTGTTTGCCGTGTGCTTCTTCTTGTTGTTCTACAATTTGCTTGTGAAACTTCAGAACAGTTTTTACGTTATCAAATTTAGCATTGATCATTTTATACTCTATCCGTCATTTGGCCAGTTTTTATTTACTGGCAATTTCCATTCACTTACTGGCTTATTCGTGATCTGATGCAGTGCAGCAGCAGGCCAGTCATCGGCTGTGCGGAACATAATATGTACCAGTTTCGCATTGTCTGGTCTGTTGTCGCCGATCTTTGCATCTGGATGAGCGCCAACTTTATGCATATAACAGTTCCACTCATTGGGCAGTCTTTTAAGATTAAATCCAGGCATGTGAATAAAGGCTGAAAAGTAATCTTGAAACAGTTTATAAAACCGTGGGAAGTTACCCATATGATTAACATATTCTTGAAATTTTGGCCACGTGTTTTTCATCTTCTGTAAACCAGCTTTTGAAATAACCACCACACCAGTATTAAATACTTCTGGTCGATCTAGATCATCGGTTGGATATTTGATACCCCATATACGTGAACACAGTTCTGCCCACTTCTTATCAATTTGACTGTTGATCCCACCGGAGTTATAGATTGTTCTAAAATATGGTTGCTTTGGTTCTGTACAAATACCGGCATCTTCACCGTCAAGTAAATCAAACATACTATCAGTCAGGCCATCTACAGGATATACATCAATGTCTACTAGAGCTACATTATCATATACATCAAATTCATCTGATACTAGCGGGTTGGCTGGCTCATAGTAAATAGGAACATTTACAACTTTACCTGCAATAGTAATGTTATGGTCGAATCGATACTCTGCACCAATACGATCTGCATATGCTTTCATAAGCTCTGTACTGTACACCACACCTGACTTCATTGGTCCTTGCCAGTACTGATAAATCAAATTTTTCATTTTATACTTTCTTTATATTTTGTTGCCACCGCCAATGATGAATTGATAGCCTGATCCATATCGATATAGACGTACATTCCACATCTACCTATAAAGGTTACTTTCGGGTTTTTAATATCTTTGTATGTTTTATATATCTTTTGATTTTCGCCGTTAATATCCTTGACCGGATAATACCTTTGATGATCGTTAACTACATAATCACATGGTTCTTCATATGTTAATGTAGTGAATTTATCATTTGATCCGTGTTCTGGAAGATTCTTCCATTCTGTAATACGTGTGTACGGACTGTCATTAGTAAAATTAACAACTGAAGTAGGTAAGGCTTTTACTATTGGTAAATTTATATTGTGAAACTTAATAGATCTGTATGGCAATTCTCCGAATTGATAATCATAATAAAGATCAATTGGCATTGAGTTAAATACATGATCATGGATCGGCTCTAAATCTTTTGCAAAAGACCAGTTTAATTGTACAACAATATTTTTGTGATCTAGAATCTCTTTAAATATCTCTGTATACCCATACTTAGGCAACACTTGATATCTATCATTAGGAAAGTATAACTCATTGTTATCGTCTCTGATGGGTATTCTTTTAGTAATACTTGGATCTAGTTCTTCTAACTCTTTACCCCACATCTTTTTAGTATAAGGTCTATAAAACGTGTCTATAATATTGCTTTCGCCAACGATCTCCTTTGTTTCTCGATTCACTGGTAAAGTTACGTACTGCCCATCTGAGAGTTGCGCTTTTACTTTATGTTTGTATTCTACCCATTCACCGTACTGTGTAATCCAATCGTAAACTTTTTTATTATTTGTGTGAAATAGATGAGGACCATATTTGTGAATACGAATACCGTGTTCGTTAGTATAGTCATAAGCATTACCACCGATATGATCTCGCTCATCCATAACAATAACTCTATGTCCATCATTTGCTAATTCACGAGCAACAGTAGCGCCAGCGAAACCAGCACCGACAACTAATATTTTCATAGTATTCCCTGCTTCGCAAGATACTGATAGTTTTTTATCTTGTTACGTTTAGGACCTTGCGGAGTAATCTTTGTTCTTACATGAATCATATATGCACTCGCTGGATCGCCTAAGTAACTGTCGTAACACCATCGTGGATCCATAATATCTTGTCTGTTCATACTCATGCCAGCTTGTGCTGCAAGAAAGTGTATGATGCCTTCATCCTCATAGTGGTACGGTTTGTTGAATTGATCCATCCAACTTTCATCACCATTAAGACCCTGTCTTAGATTTTCTCTTCTTTGCTTATTAAACTTATATATTGCTCCGCCCCAGTACGGCGCATCTTGCAATCTAAGATTGCTACCTGCCAGTCGTCTGTGTAAATTCTTTTGAATAGGATTATATAGCCCACATCCTACTTGCTCGAATACGTTAAGATTCATACCTTTTGGTACAAACATATCAATGTCAACCATTAGTACATCATCATACTCATCGTACGCTTCTGATATCATATGCACTTTCTGACATGCAGCAGTTAAGTGTTCTCTGAATGGTTTACCTCTAATGAGTTCATAGTCAGCGCCAATCGCTGCTGCATATTTCTTAATATTATCTATTGATAGCTTATCAAGTTCACGCAGTTCACCGTCAAAGTGCTGCAGAATAATATTAGACATTGTAATATTCCTTGTACCAGCTCACAAACTTAGCTACGCCTTCTGGTACATCTGTATCTGATCTATAACCAAGTTTCTCTAGTTTAGAAGTATCAGCCCATGTTTCTTTTGCATCAGCAGGATGCATTGGTTGGAAATCATACTCACCTTTACCATTGCCAATATTACGTTCGATCTCTGTAACAAAGTCCATAAGCTCTACCTGCTTACCGTTACCGATACAGTAGATATCTCGCTCTGTCATATTTTGTGCTACAATCCATATGCCACGTACAATGTCGGCAACATAAGTAAAGTCACGCTTCATATCACCATTGTTGAATATAGTAATTGGTTCACCTTTTACAATCTTATCTGTAAAGTCAAACAGTGCCATATCAGGTCTGCCCCACGGACCGTACACTGTAAAGAATCGAAGGCCTACTGCATTATCAATGTTACTGACTGCAAACTGACTTTCGTTACATTGCTTTGTATATCCATATGGACTTACTTGTACACCAATAGGATCGTGCTCGTTCCAGGGTAATGGATTGCCATTCATAACAGCAGACGTTGATGCGTAAATTACATTCTTCACGCCAATCAATTCACAGTGATTAATTAGCCTCTGTGTATTTACAATATTGTTTTCAATGCTTTCAAGTGGGTTTGCAAGTGAGTGTCGTATTCCTGCGCTTGCTGCTAAGTGAATAACTAGATCAGGTACTTTATCAAACATAGACATAGCTAATGATACCTGATTAAGATCGCAGTCACGGACTATTACACCACCTTTATGTAGCAGATCAGCTCTGGCTCTTTTCAGTGATGAGTCATAATAATTATTAAAGTTATCTAAGCCCTGAACTTCCCAACCCATTTCTAAAAATCTGTTTGCAGTGTGGTATCCAATAAAGCCTGCAATACCTGTAATAAAAACTTTCATATTAATCCTTTACCACGGCTTTGAGGCTTCTACTACTGCAGAATGAAATGCTCTTACTTCGCCTGGTGTGTCGATATTGTTAAACGCGCCTAACCCGCTTTTTTGATATTTGTATTCTTTAACATTGGTATAGCCTAATTCTATTAAGCATTCAATGAGTTCTGTCTTACGCCAGATGTGTTTATGTTCACCGTTTTGATGCATTATACCTTCTGCACATTGATCCTGTATGCGCATATGTCGTGTATCTTTAGGAGCAAAGTTATGCTTGACAACGTAGAAATTATAATAGTGTTGAATCCAACGATGATTTGATAAATCATTTTCTTGTCTTAACCATTCTACAAATTCCATAGGCGGCCAGATAGACCGGATAATTCCGCCTGGTGTCATAATACGGTACATCTCTTTAAAGTAATTTATACCTTCTTCTTTTGTAAGATGTTCAATAAAGTGTTCGCTATAAATGCCATTGTAAGTATTGTCTAGTACACCTTTCATAGGCAGATCTGTCATATCATATTTTTCTACGCCTTTGGCAGGATCTGCGACATCTCGGACTGCATCCCAATTTAAACCGCGTTTACGCCCAGCTGCAATCTCTAAGAACTTCATGATATTCCTACTAGCTTTGCTAGTTCTTCAATGTTCTCACCTTCCATAGGCAAGACAGTTTTATGGAAGAAATGTATAAAGTGTGCTTCATGGAGTTTATCGTTAGGAACAGCATTATATAATCCGTTCCATTTCCAAGATAGATTTTTGGTACGCATCTTTTCTTCTTTAACCCAAGTGTTAAGAAGAGTCTGATCTGTAGACCATTTCCATGCACCCAGTCCATCAATAAACGGTTTAAATCGAGGACGGTTTAAAAACTGAGCAGGTGTTTCTCCATTCAAGTATTTGCCCATAGATTTATTCATAAGCATCATACCCATATTATAGAATTCTGCACCTCGATTATTCCACTTCCAATCTACTGTTTTAATGTTACCGTACTGCATACGAGAGTAATTAGTAATCTTGTGAACATATTTGTCGTTAAGAGGCATTTCTCTTTCGACAACACCAGCAAAATCGATATCGTCATTTATCTCGTCAAAGATGTCTGGCGCCGAATCTCTGATGAAGATATCACCATCGATTAAAGCAATCTTATCATACGATCTAAAATACGCAAATGCATTTTCTTTCTCGTAAATAGGAAGAAACCCACCATACTTCATGTATGACTCTTTACTTCTATTTGTTTGAAAAACATCTGGCTTAATCATAAGTATAGGCGTACGTTGTACAACATAATCAGCGCCTATTCTATCAGCATATTTCTTTACTGAAGCAGTACAGAAATCGTAAAGCTTTTTACGTTTTCCTGTATAAACTTGGTAAATTAATTTTTTCATTATACACCTTCAATAATAATTCGAGCCAATACGTTGGCTTGATCAAATCCTGGACGGAATCTATTCCCTTTCCCACCATTATCTATAAACCATTTAAGGTTGTCAATTGTGCCGGTCTTGCGATCAGAGTCCATTGTATATTCAAGTACAATGTCTTCCCACGATGATCTTAGAGATAAGATTTCGCCTATACTAGATTTTCTGCTTTGTTCCACGTTTGTTGCTCCACGGTACGGTCCAGTCAAAGCATTTGACTGGTTCACTAAAAGATCTTACAAGCCGATCGTATGGTAGCACCATCAAGTGGATTTTAAGTACCAAACGTTCTTCGGGTTCGTCGTTTACTACACCATGAAACTGATTCACGTTTAATAGTATTGGACTTGTGTATTCGTGTCTATCTAATTTTTTTCCGTACGTGTGCGGGTTCTCTTCGTTATCCTCATAGATATCAATCTTACATCGACCTCTCATTGGGACGTTAATAGAGCAACAGGCTCTTATAAACGAAGCAGTGTGTGGTGGTAAAACAACATCTGGAGCCATTCGAATAAAATCAAACTTCAGAGTATGTTTAAACTCATTAATATCTACTTGCGAACCCATGGCTTTAAACAGTCTATCGGTATAGTTGCTTAGCCATTGAAAATCTGCGTATTGTTTTGGAATACCATAATCAATATGGTATGTTCTTACTCCGCCCATCACATCATCATAATAAGGATTGTCAATGTGAGTTACGAAGTAATCTTCTAATTCTATTTGTTCAGCAATATGATCGTAATCTACTTCATACAACCGATTAGGGTATTCGTACTTAAAAGGACTTGGTTTCATTTAGACTCCCCTAACGTATTCATATACACTTTTCCAATTTTTGTGTAATGGAATACCTTTGTCCATAACATCTTCGTCATATATGTTATGACCGTGTTCAATTAATACTGAATCAAGGCCAAGCGTTGTACCTAGCACTGCATTTTCAGCTTTATCTTCAATCCAAAGATCACCTGAATCCTTATAGCGTGCAAGCGCTTCATCTTTATCAGCGCCAGTATCAAGGAATACAAATTTTTCAAATACACCTTCACCAAACAACTTATTAAGGTTTTGCTCACGTAGTCTTTGAGCTGTATGCTCAAGTGAAAGACTAGTGATACAGTGAAATACTGCGCCGCATTCTTCATGTAATTTACGTACATACTGAATAGCATCACGTAGTGGAGGTAAGAAACCGATTGAAGATGACTCGTTAAAGTATCTTACAAGCTCCCGCGACTTATCTTTTGTTAATCCGTATCTAAGGCCCATATCATATGGTCCCTCTTCTTTTATTTGGTAGCCGTGACACTCCATCCATGTGGTGAAAGCATACTCCCAGTTAAGTAGTACGCCATCACAGTCTGTCAAAATTCTCATCATATATCTCTTTCTTATTATCTGTAATGATATTATACTCTATTCCGCGAGTATTGTAAACCCCCTTTTGTCCAACTTTTCTAATATTTTTTCCAGTAAACCATACGATGTACGAATTCATACAATGAAACTTATCCCAGAAAAATATAGCATCAATAAGCCAAACTACATTAAGCCTGCCTTGCTTTTTAAAAAGCCATGATCTAGCAGAGTAAGTCTGATTTAACTCACCCCCAAGAATAACGTTAAGCAATACATCAATTGCGATTAGTATCCTGTTAAGATACTTTAGAATTTTTTTCATCAATAACGATCCTGCAAGTAATGCCTTTATATTTATGAATATCTTTATAGTCATCCGTTTCTCTAATTCTAACGTCTCTATCAAGAGAACGTTTCTTATTACGGTCTTTGTTTTTATTGCGAGGATCATAGCGTGAATATTTAGCCACTGTTTTAGCCTTTCTTAAGTGTGTACAGTATTATGACTCTTTATCTATAGAAATATTTATTCTGCTCCCTTTTTTAATTTTAGATACACCGTGGAGTTGATAAGAATCCCAGGCAATATCATCACCAATAGCTGGGTCAAATACCTCTAGTGGTGTATTCCATAATTGAATTTTTTTATTGAAACATTTCTCAAGCATAATTAAATCAGCAATAACAATTTCTCCTCCTATTAGATCAGGTGATTTATCCAGTGTTATTGAATGTGTAATAATCCCGCGTTCATCGTTCTTTTTACCATCAAAAAAATCTTCAAATGTAACATTATGCAGAAAATCAGTATGAAGTGACAGAGAAGATCCCTCACCGTATACATTTGCTCTGATCCAAAAAATTTCTTTGCCGTAGGGATATAGATTATCTTCAAGCCACTTTTTTATATCTGAACCCATAAGGTCAAACCATTGCTTTAGAATTTCCTCTTTACCGTACTTCTTCATTGATTTGCTATCTGTAAAGTTAACGGAACCAGTGGATATCATGGCACCGGGGATAGGCTCTCTTACAGAGTTATCTAATTCAAACCATTGCTTATCATACGGATATCCTCTACTGATTTTATGGGGGAAATCCCAAACAGTATCCTTTAGTTTCTTTACAATATGTTCAGGAATTTTATTATGTTCTATCATTATTTAGTGTCCTAACATTTCTTTAGTCATTATATAATCACGTACAAAACCAGATCGCACAATGTCTTTCCAAGTAAATTCTATGATGTCGAACTGGTTAAGCTGTGATACAATATTAATAAAGCTAAGAATACCTTTTTTATCATTATCCTTTGTGAAGTCTGACTGATAGTAGTCGCCAGACATAATAAACCTACATTCTTGACCTACACGAGTAATAACAGAATCGAGCTCATGAAAGTTTAAGTTCTGCATCTCATCAACCACAATAATAGCATTGTTAAATGTAGTACCACGAATAAAAGATGTGGATTCAAACCTAAGCTTCTTGCTTGTAATAAGTTTATTCCATGCATCTGCTTCGCCTATAATCTCTTTTAAGATGCCGATGTATGGTGCAGCATATGCTTGTTTCTTTTCTTCTTCATCGCCAGGAAGAAAACCAATATCTCGCGTAGGCACAATCGAGCGTACGATTACAAGTTCATTATAGTCAGTCTCTTTATCAAGAACTTGTTCTAATGCCATACTTAGTGCAATGTATGTTTTACCAGTGCCTGCACTTCCGTTTAGTACAAGATTATTATTCTTATCCCAAGACTCTTTAGCAAGTCTTTGATTTTCTGTCATAGGTTCAAATGGCATTAGACTTTCTAGTTTAATGCTATTCGCTGAATATGATCTAGACATTAACAGTATTACCTCGCCCTGAACCGGCTTTAATTCTTTTTTGAAGATCTTTAAATCCGTCAGGAACTTTTGTATCTTTGTTTCCCATTCGTCCGCCGATTATTTTCGGTGTGGAAAGCGTTTGTGATATGTTTGGATCTCTGGCCAGCATCTCTTGCAGTTCCTCGTAACTGCATATTACGTCCCACTGAGCTAGGGTTACTGCGTCTTCTAGTGTGTATACGGGCATGGGTTTCTTTCCATTTAATTAACAACGAGCACACGATACTCGTCACAATTGTGCATATTTAAATACTTACGAAGGTTTTTTTCTTCGCTTACTTTATTATATATGTCTTCTTCTAACTGATGTGCTTCGATCTCCCACGGACGATCATAGTATCTTGTAACATTTGTATTGTAATGTTTATTTTTCCATGCCATACGAGATAAACCTGTAAGCTCCCGAAGACGTCTATGTGCATATTGAGCCACATGTACGAGCTCATGGCAGAGTGCGGTTATAAGCATTCCAAAAGATTCTACACCGGAATAATTCAACTCAACAGTAAAGAATTTTGGAGATCGTGATTCATCTTCAAGGCCACAGTTACCGAGTGAACCAGTTTGCTTATACATATTCTTTGTAATTTCAATCGTAATATCAAGCGAATTCTTCATTCGATGACTTACTAACATATCCAAGGCAGCCGAAGCTGCCTCTGAGATTAAGTGTTTTTGTTTATGAGATAAGCGATACCCCTCAAAACTAATGAACATTGTATGCGACCTTTAAGTCAGACATAATCTCTTTGCCTTTATCTGAAAACAGTATTCCTTGCTGCCACACCCAATGTTCGATACACTGAGAATCTCTGAAGGTTTCAGTTTGCGTCATCCACCGTAGTGCGGTTGCGTAATCAGAAGCACCGTGATCGATGCATACATCGACGTGTTTACGAAACTTTGCAAGATTATGAGCAATGGCATCTTGCTCTTCTTGAATGTTTTGGTCAATGACAGTACAAGCAGAAGAGATTAAAGCGTGTAACTCTTCATCGCTCATAGTGTCAAAGTCTTGAAGAAGCGAGCGGGCATAGCCTTTACTATACGCCTCAGCAAGTGTGTAGTAAGCAGAGTCTTCGAGCTTTTGGCGGGGTGTAAAATTAATATCTTCCATTACCATTCTCCTCCTTGGAGTTTAAACTCAACAGTACGAAAAATGCTGGCTTGCTCTTCAATAAAAGCTTGAGCCTTTTCCATTGCTTTCTTAGCACCAAGAATATCGATGCTATAGCTTACAGTCATACCAAACTCTTCTTGAGTTTGTCCTTTTGTCATTACCATAATAAATTGCGACTTTTTCATTTAGGCCTCCAATGCAGTGTAAAGCATATCTTTAGCAGCGTGATAAGTAGCAAAACCATATTCATCTGCAAAATCCATAGAGGATGAAAGGTTACAACCACCTTCAATACCGTGAGTAGCAATCATTGCAGCAGTTTCTTTTACTGTTGCAGATGTGCCAATGACTGTTTCGCCTTTGAAGAATTCTAAAGAACCGTTTTTTGCTGTGATGAAAGTAATCATGTGTTATCTCCTATTTTCTATAACCATACTACAGCATATAGAAAGGAATGTACACAGTTAATTTCATTTTATTTAAAAAAAGATTGTAATAAAATCAATGGCCTAAAATTAATTTTATGCGTCTCTCTATATCTTCTTTAAATTCTTCGTGATTAACAAAATATTTTGATAATGTGGTATTGGATGTAATATCAAGATTAATAGGTCTGTCGAAGTAATTCTCTAAATCTGAAACCCCCTTTGTCACATCTTCAAAGTCCACAGTAGTTAGATAGTTTTTATGTTGATTATAGACATTATCTATCATATAATTGTAATATAGAAATTTGTCCACACTATAATTCATAAACGGTAATGGCTTATATACTACTTCGTTCCCAGTTGAAGTCCAAGTAGAAAACGACTCGGTGACAATTTTTGATGACGTTTGTCTATATCTCTTATGCGGAACGTCCTTCTCTAATCCGAGTGCTGAAAAATTATGTTTTCCTGAGACTAATATATAATAACTAGCCAAAAAAGCAAGAAAATTATTACGTTTAAGTAAAATCAATTTAGCATTATTCTGTTCACACATGTCAAGTACTTGCTCACTGTGGCCAACTATAATCTTAAATCCATCATAGCTACTAAATAATTTTTTAGAAAATGCAATATGATCATGGCGATAAGAAGCACCTTCAATAGCAATATCTGTTGCAAAATATGGCTCACCCGGATGAACTTTTAAACCAGAGTTTATCAACGAATGACGCAATGCGCAAGTGCCAGTTCGTGGCAATCCCATTATTACAAAATTATTATTCTGCTTAGTCACTTAATTTCCCTTCTTTGTATCTATATAAAGCACTACTAGCAAGGTTCTTTGCTTTACTTTCTACCATAATATCAGCGTGAGGCAAGAACTGTAATGCCCAATCGTTAACAGCATTGTTCCACATAAAGTCACTGTGCGCACGTAGTTTGGCCTTTTTATAACCAGATTCTAAGAGTGTATCCATATCTGGCTTTGTTGTAGTAGAAAAATCCACTAAACAATCTTCGCGACTCATAGAGTAATGTATAGCAGGACGTACACCACGCCACGAATCTATTACGCGAGCAAATCTATCGTCGGACGGCTGTATGTATTCTCCAGTACGGATCCAGTGATGGTGTATGTCAAGTACGAGTGCACAGTGTTCTGCAAGCTCGAGGCTTGCGTCAAGACCCCAGGAGTTTTCGTCGTTTTCAATGGTAATTGTATTACGTGCTTCTTGCGATAGTCGTGGTAGCACAGCGAGGATACCGGCTGGACCTTGTTTACCCGATATGTGTACATTGCATTTGAAGTCTTGAAAGGTACGGCCGTATCCCATCCAACGTATAACATCTGTATGATACTCCATCTCTCTGATACTGTTTTCTACAACGTGTGGTTTATCGCTAGCAAGTACAGTGAAATTACCTGGATGCATAGATACACGTACATCGAGAAGACGTGCAGCGTTACCAGCAAGACCAAAAGCACGTGCACAGTAATCTTGTACGTCAGGCTTTTGCCAGAAGTAAGACCAATTAGGTTCTGTATATACAGGAAGAAGATCTGAACTTAGGCGTACCATACGTAGACCTTGTGGTAAGCTACCAACATACTCTATAAGCTGTAGTATTGCATCCGTATTATGAACCATAATATCCCATAGACGTTGTTCTGCGACGTCCTGAGATTGATTATTAAGCCACATACGTGTAGTACTACGTGCATTAAGTGGACGCTGTAACTCTTCTAATACACTTTTCTTTTGAGTCTGATCTGAATGCATATATTTACATGCAAAGCCGATGCGTTGTACCATAGTATATGTATCCCCGTTTTAATAACTGTTAGCTTATTCTAACACATATTATCACAGTTGTAAACCCTTTATTTTTATAAATTTCTTATAGTTTCTATTAATTTGTCACAGCCACCTATTCTGACAAGCTTATTAATGTTATCATTTCTAACATCTTCGAACGAAGAGCATGTTCCCATTCCCACAGATTTTGCAGCAGTTATTAATCTAGACCATCTTTCAATTCTTGTTTTTAGATCTATCTCTTCGCCATCTTCATCTGTTACTGCCCATTCCATTATATCATCTCCATGCCAATCAGTCTCTTCAAACATTTGTGTGCCTGGAATAAGCAGTGCAATGTGACAACGTATAATAATGTTGCTAGCATAAGGCGCTGATTTATAAATCATTTTAAGAGTATCTTGAAAGTCTTCTTCAGTCTCTGTTGGATATCCTACAATAGTTTGATATACCATATGTATCCCGCGCTCTCCAGCAGCTTTAATACTGCTATAAAGAGCTCTATTATCAAATTTCTTTTTCATATGCCAGCGTACTTTTTCTGATCCAGATTCAATACCTATCCATATAGATTTACAGCCACTGCCTTTTAGATAGTCCCAATCTTCCTCGGTCATACCACTTCTAAAGATAAACTGGCCCATCCATTCAACAGGAAGATCGTTTTCGCTCATAATCCTACAAAATTTTCTAAACTCTTTTAGTGAACCATTTACTAGACTATCACTAAAATAAAATAGATCCACGCCATGTTTTTCATATTGATGTGCCATCTCTGCAGCAACTTCTTCACCTGGTCTAAATTTATACTTGCCCCATATATTACCAATACTACAAAATGTACATTTTCTAACACATCCACGTGAGCTTGTAATAGTAACTAGTGCTTTGTCGACTGTGCCATCTTCTAAAGTCTGATCGTAATCTGCTAAGTCAAAATCGCTATAGTCTGGATAAGGTAAGCCTGATAGATCATTCATCTGGGAAAATCGATACGCTTTACCTTTTAACAAAGCTGGAAGTGCTTTATCGCCTTCACCCACTATATAATAATCACTTAAACCTTCATCTATCATTCCTTGAGCCCAGAAAGTGCTTTGCCCGTCGCCGTTTTGTTTATTTTTAGCATTATTAGGCCCTCTTAGTATACCAGCACCACCGATAACGATTTTAGATTTTATTCCTAATTCTTTTATACAACTAAGTAGTAGTTCTGTAGCTGTCTGAGAGTTGAATGAGAAAAGTGATACTCCAATCCAATCGTATCCTATAAGTTTATTACAGTAATCTAAGAAAAATTCTTTGTATTCTGGTTTACATTCACCGCCGATAGAAGCATTAGTCCAACCAATAGATCCTTCTCCAAACTTTTTAATAAAGGCGTTATTTAAATCGAATGCTTTAGATTCGTATCCTTCTTGGTTTAATACACCTTTCAGATACGCAATACCTGGCGCTGGAAACCTAAAGTCATGGCTAGGCGGTGATACTAATGCAACTTTCAAAAGCTTTATCCAAAATTAGGTGGGTGTAATATATATACTTATTAAAATAAAAAATCGAGGATATTTCTATCCCCGATCTATTCCTATGCTGCTTCTTTTAGAGTTTCTTCAATTTCAACAATGTGATCGTCTAAGTACGCCTTTTTTAATAATACCTTTCGTAGACGTTCTGTTTTACCTTGCTTTTTATACCTATCTGCGTACCAGCCCAATTGTCTGGAATCTTTTCTTAAGCGCTCGATAGTTACTGAAACCATATATCTTTCTCCCAAAGAAAAAGGTGCTACGTCGTAAAACGTGCACCTGTTCTTGTTTTGCTGATTGTTGAGTTAAATTTATGGGTATGGTCATAGAAGTCCGGGAAATGCCTCCTGTACTATTTTAGTTGTAAGTCCTTTAACCGGTAGCTTTTTATTAATCATCCCACATACTAGTTTGGCATCTTCTGGATGTATTGATTCTACAATACCCAGAAAGATCTTCTCACGTTTATATGAAGGCATTTTAGTGCCTGCTCCACCTTTTACGACATAACGAAAATCTCTATTTTTCCTAAGAAGGGTCGATGGCATTGCATGCTCTGGTGCTGGGGTATATGGTACTTCACCAGCTGGCAGCAGCCATTCGATATTCGGATCTAATCCGCCTTTGATGACATCTTTCAATGCCCACGATTCGTGTTGTTTTAACACATCAAATTTTTCTTTACGATTCTTTGCTTTTTCAAATAATTCAAAGACTTCATAAACATCTAATGTTCTAGCCATATTAAAAGAATTCCTCTACTACTTCGACTAACAAGCGACACTGCTTCTTAATAAGATATGGAAGTACCTTACTTCGATTAGGCCGTGGGTCTTGCTCTTCAAATTTATTTATAATTTCTTTTTTCACAACATCAGGACATTCTGACTCTTCTGTGAGATCAATCATCTTTTTATTGCGAAGGTAATTGCGATATACTGTTTCACCAAGTGCACGTGGATCTTGCATCAAGGCTTCTTTTTTCTTCTTAGATAGTACGTTCTGGCGCTTGCCTTCAGTAATAAAGGTATCATCATCTGATAGTACATTAGGCACACCATCACCTGTACATCCACGCAAGAAATGATCAGCTTGATATAAACGAGGCTGGTCATTTTTTACAGGCTTTTTCGTTGTAGGTGAAAACTGTGAAACGTTGTTAAACTTTTGTAACTGAATAAAATCATGATCGCTTGATACAATCATAACATCTTCGTAGTTACCAAAGTCTTGTGTCCACTTAACGATCTCTGCAATCGAATCGTCAGCTTCACAGCCCCATTGATGAATAACCTTCCAGGGCATATTCTCTTTGATTTCGTCTAGCACTGTGTTAATGTGGCTGAATGCTAGATTCCAATCGATCTTAGACTTCTCACGGTTAGACTTACGTTTACCCTTGTACTCAGGATAAACATCTTTACGCCAGTTACCGCCACCATCTGCTATAATAACCATATCGCCATAGCTTTTAAACTTCTGACGATACATGCGAATAGAGTTTAAGATTATGTGGCGAATAAGGTTTTCATCATCGGCTTGCGCCTGTCCCATTACAATAGGTGCAATGGCAATGCCACTGAAGTCAAGTAGTATCATAATATTCTCCTAATTATTAGAACTATTATACCATAGTTTATTAACAATGTAAACCTTATTTCAAACTTTTTACATGAGTTCTATGTATTTTACAGTTAATAATACCATTGTAATATGAGTCGTCTAACAACACACGTCTATCAAATTGTTCTTTTGCTTCGAGATAACCAAGCTCACCCTTTGATCTACCGAAATATAATATCTCACGATAGAACCCTTCATGCCCGTGTTCAAGCAACAGTTCTTTGACAAGTTCGCTTGATCCGTAATACTTCTTCCAGTCTGATTCAACAATGCTTCGTCGCTTCCTGGTTTTGCCTTTAAGCGGGGGTAATGTCTTCTTCGACCAAAAGCCTTTCTTTCCAACATACTTTTTGTTATTGGTAAGATCGGTAATAACATAAACAAATCCTTGCCACTGCTTCATCTCTTCTTCAGATGGATTATACTCTTTGCCTTTATAGTACCACATAGTACGTTAAAGCCACTCTTTAAATTTCTCGCGCACTTCTTCATCGCTTATTTTTGTGTTTTGTATTTTACCATGCATAAGTGTGGCAATGATCCTAGGTTTGTTACTATAGTTAACATAAGAATGTGGTCTCTTAGTATTTAGCATCATAGGTTTATCGAAGCAGATCTTTTGCATATTCTCTTCCTTAGCATTAGGCCATTTTGTAAAACCAGGACTATCTTTTGGAATAGAAAAATCTCCAAATGCGATATTACCTGGCCCTTCACCCTGTTCACCTAATGCCGAGTAGTTATCATCTTTCATTACTAAAAGATAACCCTTATCCGGATCTACTTGAATTGGAAAATTAATACCAATATGTCGTCCTTTGTCTATATGTACATCAAACATTTTTTTAGCAGGTAGCGAGACAAAGACGTGTAATTCAAAATGAATATCTTTTATAACAATACTAGCTTGCTTTGGTATTGGACCAAGTATCAGGTCGTCTAGCGGCTCATCACTATATTCCACATCAAGAAAATCTTCTGGTACACTGTTTAAACAGTTTTTTGACAAATCAAATACTTCTTGGGTATAATGCTCTGGGAAGTTACAATATTCTATATGAGTAATGTTAGTGTCAATCATAGTTCAATTTCCTCACCGTCATCATTTTTTATACTTAAGAAATTATGGTTAGCTTCTTGACCACACATACTACAGAAGAGAGGTTCTTCTTCTTCGTCAATAACATCAACTATAGTTTCAGATCTGCAGTGACCACATTCACAGCTATATTCTATTTTCAATTTATGCCTCTTATATGTATTCTTTAAAAGCTTGATATACGTCCTGCACTGTAAATTGCCTATATGCTGATAAAGTTGCTACTACTCTTAGTTCATTAGAGTAATTAGTCCATGAATGAGGCTTAGAAGTATTTAAAAGCATCGGGGCCTGGAAATTTAGGTTTGAAAAATTTGACTCTACTGCTTCGTGCCAATAATGACCTTCGTGTCCATCTCGTCCAAGTTCCGTAGACATAGGACCACACTTACTTAAGTCGTCGTCAGCCATTACCAGTACTTTGCTTTTTTCGTTATCTACCTTTATTGGCACATTAAAAGCAAAATCTCTTCTTCTGTCTGTATGTACAGTATACAGACCTATATTTGGGTAGGAAACTAGAAAAGAAATACCAAAACTCATTCCGTTCCAATCTAAAACTTTATTCTTAAGACTAAAAGGATACCACTTTCCCACACTATAACTATCTGTTGTCTGTTTCCAAGATGGCTCAACGCCTTCACCTATACCATACGCTCGATAATAATTCATCAAAGTCTCAGTTAATTCTTCTGGGAATTTGTTAAAGAATACGTGTGTGTAATTATCCCAGTGCATATATTACGCCTCGCATGAGACGCATGTCATAATATCCCGTACAAGTTCTTGTGCTGGGTTTGATGATCGTTGGTAATAAAATGTTTTCACGCCTAGTCTCCATCCTTCAATAATAAGTGCATTAATATCTTTGACCGGAGCTTCATGTGGAATCATTAAGTTTAAACTCTGGCTTTGATCTATATATGTCTGTCTTGCAGCTGCTTGTTGCACAACATTAAGAGGCGAGATTTCAGAGAATGTTTTAAATACATCTTTTTCAAACTGTGGCAGAAAATCGAGATGCTGTACACTACCTTTATGGATTAGAATATCTTCCCATGTCTCATCATCGTTTCTATCATGATTTTCAAGACAATCAATTAACCATGGATTCTTATATGTGAATACACCTTTTGCTAA
>Ga0181397_1000298_pt1 | contig 18685 bp, 14 predicted proteins | sample 20SPOviralmetaG_FD_130126 | JGI IMG/M metagenome (GOLD analysis project Ga0181397, IMG submission 130126) | Marine viral communities from the oligotrophic San Pedro Time Series (SPOT) site, San Pedro Channel, CA, USA - 20 SPOT_SRF_2011-02-23 | ecosystem: Environmental > Aquatic > Marine > Strait...
ATATGTACCGTTTTGTTTAATAATTCTAGTAAATTGGATTTAGGCAAAGCTACTAAATCAGATTCTGTGTTGTTTCTTAATATCTTATTGTCAAACGTTTTCTCTATTTGTAAAACTGCATCTTGCAATTCTTTAGAAAATTCATTTTTATCTATAGCTGTTCCAACATCTCTTGCTATTCGGTCTGCTAACTTATCAAAAGCTTCTTTATATGAACCAAAAAACTCACCTTCTATTGTTTGTACTTGTGCTCTTAGCCCTGTGTCTGCACGTTTTATAACAACCTTATAGATTTCCTTACCATCTTTTACATCTTTTCTTATGCCGTAATTTCCAAAACTTCCGCCTTCTTGTTGTAAATTTATCTCACCAAGCTTATTTCCTTTTGAGCCTGTAATGTCCTCAAACTTAGGCTCAGCTGGTGTTTTAGGCTTTGGTGTTTGCACTACTTCTATATTTGGCTTAGAAGTTTCACCACCTCTTTTTGCTAATTCAGCCTCTAAAAGAATTACTTCGGCTCTATAACTCTTAAGCTGGCTAACATCAGCGTCCAGCATTTCTTTAGTTATATCACTTCCTCTTTCAATAGCCTCATCAGTAAACCTTTCCAATCTTGCTTCAGCGTTTTCAATTCTTTCTTTCGCACCGCCTAACCGTTCTTGTAACTCTTTAGTAGTTGATTCAGTAAGAAATGATGCATTTTTATTTTTTTCAGCTAGTTTCTTTGTTTCTACTTCTAAGTTAGGAGCAAACTTATCTAGCTTTCTTTGCAGTTCTACTTTAGCTGGTTTTTTAGCTGGCTCTACAACTGGAGCTTCACCTCTACTTGCTAAATCAACAGCTTTTGCCTGCTCAGGTGAAACTTCAGGCCCACGACCTTTTGCTCCGCCAACAGCAACTTTTACGACACCGCCTTCACCAGCTTCACCCAGCGAAACTTCTGCTTCACCCGGCAGTTGTTTTTGTCCTTCACGACCAACAACTCTTTCGCCTTTAACTGGCGACTCAACTGGAACTGCTTTACCTGCTATTTGAGAATCAAGTGTTTCTATTTTACCACCCATTTCTACAATTTGTTTTTCTTTCGCATCGTATTCAGCTGTGCCCTCTTTTAATGCTTGTAGCTCTTGAAATAGTCTATTTTGCTCTGCTTGCATATTTCCACGTTGTTGCACTAGATCACTGACATCTTCACCTTTTGGTGCAATTAGCTTTCTGCGTTCTAACTCTACGCGAATAGTTCGAGATTCACGTTCAGAAATATTTTTGTCTTTAAGCATTGCTCGTAACGCAGATTCAGGAGCAGATTGCAACGCATCTTTTTTCAAGTAAGCAGGTAATTCAAATTCTCTTGCAACAGCTTCGCTTATTGGAACTTCTTCTCTTATTGGCTCTGTAACTTCCCTAGTTACTTCCTTCCCTTCTTTATCTAAAACAGGCCTACCTTCTTTATCTAAAACAGGTTCTGTTACTTTTCTCGTATCAACAACTTCCCCTGGGACTGTTGTTTCTTTTTCTGCTTTTTCAGGAACCTGTCCTCTGCCTAATGATATAGTGCGAAAAACAGGCTTACCATCTGCACCCATTACTGGATTACCATCCGCATCTAACTGAGGTTTTTTAATCTCTCCTGTTAATACTAATTCTTTTTGTGTTGATAAAGGTCTATAAGGTATTCTAGTTCCATTTGCATCTAGTATTATACCTACGCCATTTTCATCTACAGGTATGTTTGGTTTTTCTCCAAGAATTTGCCCTTTACCACCACTTGACATTCCAACTTCACTACCTTCTGAAACAAGTCCTTCGCGCTCAATAGCAAGTTCAACAGCTGACTTTAATTCGTTATGAACTATCCTTTGTGCTTCTTCAAAACTTTTGCCTTTACTATACTCTTTTCTTATTCTAAACGCTACAGACTTTTGTACAAGAGTGCTAGTTGCCTGACCATACACCTGCTGTAATGGTGCGGCTAGTTTTATTCCAAGTAAAAATGTACCAGCATCTACAAAGTCTTTTCCTTCAGGCTTTCTTCCTTCAACTATTAACGGAGAAAATCCGCCAAAACCACCTACTTCACCTACAAAACCTAAACCTTCTTGTGTTAGCTTTGCCCCTTTGCCCTTTGCTAACGGCTTAACAATTCTAGGAGCAGCGGCTCCTAGTTCAGCCAATGTTCCTGTAACCATACCTAATGCAGTGTGAGCTACAACATCCTTACTCCAAGTAACAGGGTCAATAAAACCTTTTTCATCGTATTGCGTTAAAGCAGAACCAAGTCCTTCGTATGTTCCAAGAGCTCCTCCAAAACTTGCCATTCTATTTGCTGTTTTATTTACAGCTATTTGTACCGCTCTATTAGCCGCAGCTTCGCTAACACCATTTTTTATAAGTCTTTGTTTAGCTAATCTACCTGAAGTTGCAGTTAAAGTTTTCTTTGTCAGGTCTGTCACTTTTGCTACACTCATTCCACCTTTACCTATAATACCGCCAACACCAAAAGACAGAGCGTCAAGAGGCATCATAAGCCCTACAATTCCAGCTGCCATTTGTTCGCGTTCACTAGGTTCGTAGAATGTTAAATCTACTTCATTGCCTGATGCAAGTTTCCACGCAATTCCTGAAAGAGAGTTACTCCAAGACAATGATAAGAAATCATTGTCATTTGCAAAACCAGGCCCCGTCTCTATATCAAACCCTGCTAACGCTTTTTTATATCTTTCTCTTGGGCTTCCTGACAGTACCTTGCGATTATATGCGTCTTTTTGAGCTGCTTGCAGTCCACGACCTAAAGCTGTATCTTGCTGACCTGAAAATAATTCCGGTTCGCTCATTACATTCCAAGCAACCATTTCCTTTACTTCTTGCTCCCACTCAGGACTATTAGGATGCTTAAACACGCCTTGTGTTTTTGATAGTTCTTTTAAATTTTCTAAAGCTAAATAATCTGCTTGCGCCCTACCAGCCATTGCAGCTTGAGATGGGTCTTTAAAAGTTAAATCTCTATACCTCCAAGCGTTTGCCAAACGACTTGCTGTTCTTTTAAGAAAACTTGGCTCAGGCGCTTCTGACATAGTGGGTTCTTTTTTGCTTTTATCTAACAAAACTCCTGCATTTGGCAAATCTAATGTAAGCTCAGTTTCATCTTGTTGAGAAGCGGTGCTTGGCCTATAATTTGTTTTAATGCTGTTAGAATCAAAATCTGACTCTGCTGCAAACACTGCTTTAATTGTAGATGCCTCTCCACCAGCAAGCGAATCTATCAAAGCAAGATGTCTTGGGTCTGCTCCCATTACAGCAATATAATCTTCGTCTTTCCAGTCTTTATACTTTGCCCAAGAGCCGTTTATATACGCTGTCCAATTTTGTATACCCGCTGGACTATCACCTTTGCTGTTTAATAATATTCTGTTTATAGCAAATTCTAAATGCTGTTCAGGCAATCCTTCTTTTAATGAAGTTTTGTATTCTTCCTTAAATGCATTTTCCCAAGTGCTATCGTTTATTTGAGGTATACCATAGTCATTAGAATGTATCTCTTTTTTTGATGTATCTACTCCTCTTGTAGCTCTGTTTAAATTTGCTGAAGAAGAATTTGGGTTTGTTATTTCAGACGAAAGAGTGTCGTCAGGACTTACATTAACGCTTTTGATAGGGTGTGAATAAATAGATCCATCATCTCCACGATATACTACATTATCCATTTCTCTTTCATTCGCAAGAGTTTGGTTAAATGTTTCGTTGTTTTCACCTACTAATATTTTACCCGTATTAGGTTCTTTAGGTTGCAAATTTCCAGCAGAATCAGGCCTTAATTCATATTCATTTGCTGTGTCGTAGTCATACCCATCGCCGCTTGTATCAAATGCTTCTTCTTGGGTTAATTCGGTAGAACTGTCAAAGACTATCTGATTTTTGTATTCAGGATATTTTGTAAGAATTTTATCCAACAACGTACTGTCAGGTATCTCTGCGTACGATGGATATTTACTTCTTAGTTGACTAAGAAATTTAGCCTGTGGTATTTGTCCATTAGCCATTATTTATTCGAATATACCTAAAGGGTCATCTGTTATTGCTTTAGAATATGGTATATCCATACTATCTAAGAATTTTTCTATATTTGCTATTTGCGCTTCCATCTTTTTTCTTTTTTCAGGATTCATTACTATTGCAGATAAAGTTTTTCTTGATTGTGATAATCCTTCAGTTGGAGCATCCTCGCTAAATATACCAGCATCAGCCCCACTAAATACAGTAACTTCTTTAGCGCCCTCAAGATAGCCTAACAACGTACTTCTTCTATTAAGTTGTGTTTGAATACCAATTAAATTTTCACGGCTTAATTTTTTAGGTTCAAATTGTTTTACTGCTTCTTTGTAAAACCTATCAACGTCTGTTGCCTTAGTTCCTACCGGTGTATTTCTTAATTGATTATAAACATCAATTTTGTTTTGATAGTTACCTAATTCAGATAAAAACGCATTAATTTCGCTCATTTTAACTGGGTCATCACCATCATAAGCTTTCATACTAGCTATCATCGTTTCAGGATGTTTTAATTCAAAATTAGGTTCATTGTTAACTTTTGCTGTAGTGTAATCTCTCCATAGCTGAGCAGAAGGCCCCACATGAGCTCTATCGCCTTTACTTCCAAGAACTCCATTTTTATCAGTGTCCTCATATTCAACTTGACCGTCTAAAAACTTATTAAAAAACTGGTCACCATAAGCCTGACCCCAATCTTGCACACCTGCGCCTTGTCCTGCAATCTGCATATCATATTTATTAGTATCAGGATTGTATTGCATTACTTCTCCAGTTGGCGTTGTAATTGTTTTAGAAGCTAACTGATCTTGTCGATAATCTTGCGTTGCCTGAGTTGCTTCTTCTTGTAATGCTAATTTTTGATAATCAAGAGATTGTTGATTGTTTTGTGCAATTAAATCGCCTAAAAACCCAAGCGCTATTTCCGCTGTGCGGTACGGCTTATCTTTTTCTCTTTCTTTATAATATGAACCATATGACCTTGCCATTATACTCCCTCGTATGATATTCTTTCTGTTTCAATTTGATATAATAAATCTTCTATTCCTGACATTTCAACTCCACGCGATTTCATTAAATCAGATAAACCACGCGCCTGTGCTATGTCTAAACCTTGCAATTGATTATTTAATTCTTGACCTGCCAAATCAAATCCTTGTTGTTGACCACTCATCATCCTCGACATTGTAGCTTGTTGCCTGTCCATTTCGCGCTCTGATTCTGCCGAATAAAGACCGCGACCGCCAATAGCTTTTTGAACATCGCTTGACCTTCTAAAGCTATATGCGTCTCCTAAAAACTGGTCTAATGCAGTTGCTTGCCTTGTATCAAGTCTTTGTTGAGATATGTTAACTCCTTCTCGCCTTAAAGCAAAATCTTTTTCCGACAAAGCTTCTTGTTCATCATAGTATTCTCCAACACCTCCTCTTCTTTCCTCTACTCGGGCTTCATATTCATCTAACGCCTCAAGACCGCTTCTTGCTTGGCTTTTTGCTGCTCGCTCCTCAGGGCTTCCCGGCTGAACATCTCCAAAAACTCCAAACTGACCTGACGCTGGATGCCATTTTGCACTACTCATAATTTAACCTCAATTTTCCATTGGACAATTTTCATATCATCAAATAGCCTTTCCCAAGCTTTTCCATTTCTTCTTGTTGTAAATTGTATTTTTTTACAATTCATACTTTTAGCTATTTCTTTTAATTCTTTCCAAGCTCTTGTTGTCTCTTTTTTGTTTTTACTAAAAGCTGTTCTTATCCACATAATATCACCGTATACATCAAAATCTGCCCAGCAACTACTGTATTGAGGAGCGTACATATGTTCAGGGCTTTTTGCTTGCAAATATTCTTCAGCAGTATCTTTTGATTTTTTTAAATAACGCGAAAGATTTTTAGTTATCCTACTAGGAAATCTATCAGTATAATTTTCTGCTACTGCAACCATCAGCTTATATTCAACCTTCTCCTAGCTCTTCCTATTGGTGTTTTTCCTAAAGAATCACTACTTCCACCGCCTATAAGCCCACCGCCAATACTTAACGCAGCTGGAATTGCCGCAGCCCAACCTACTGGATTCCAAAAGTTAGTTAAAGCAACCGCACCAGCAACACCACCACCTACTTGCAACGCGCCACCTACTCTAGTCATTTCATCCTCGCTTTGCAATCTTTTCGCTCCTGACGCAATAGATAGTCCAGCCCCAATACCACCGGCAGCCTTGCCTAGTGTGCTTTTTAAACCGCCCTTAGCAGCTTCTTCTGCTCCTGCATTAGCTAAAGCCAAATCATCATATTCTAGTTGAGCAGCCATAGCATCTCCGGGTATAGGGTCAAGTCCCATACCTGCTTCTGCTACCTTTTTTTGTCCTGATTCTTTTAAACTCTCTACTATTGGTGCATCGCTTTTTAAATCTAAAGGCGCGTCTTTTCCAAAAATACCTTTTAATCCTGCTTTTTGTCTTTCTCCAAACTTCATTCCTGGTATATCTTTTGGATCTACGCCACTTTTTATATCTTGTGCAATTTTTCTTTGACCTTCAAGTCTATATGCTGCACCTGTAGTTGGATTTGATGCATAATCCCAAAACTTTAATTCAGGATTAGCGTACTTAGCTTGCATAAAACCACGCAACATTTTATCATAGCCCATAAATGTTTTACCACCTGTAACCGCTAATTTTTGCACTCTTTCTTTTTGTGCTTGCTCTGCCATTAAAGCATCATCTATACCCATTCTTTGTCGTTGTACAACTGAACTAAAGCTGGGGCCTTCTTGAACAGGGTATTGTGGATATTGTATTTCTGCCATTATAATTTTCCTATAATCTCGTTTACTTTAGCTGCTAAAGTTGCAACGTCATCTTTTTGCGCTGAAGTTGTATCATCTACTGTATCTGTGACAGTTCCGCCTGTGCTGTCAGTTATTTTTTGTATACCTGTACGACCTTCTTCAGCTAGTCTTGTATTAAACAATCTATTAATGTATCTTACAAATAAGAACATACCTTGACCTGGCACATAACGTAAAGTTATTCCACCTTCTTCTAAGTCATTAACACTTGGTGAGCCAGTCTTTACCTCTATTTTATTTTGAGCTTTGTTCTTAATTGCAAGAATGTCTCTATATAAATCATCTTCATTAACAGGGTTTGCTGGGTTAAATCCTTCTTTTTCCATATATGCCATTATGTATTTTCCTTAAATAAAGGTCTGTACTCAAAAATAATGCTTTGTACCATTAAACCGGTTGCGACAGCTGGTCTAAATCGTACCTGCACGCTATTGCAAGTTACACCATTTCTTGCTTCAGTGTCCACTGTCTCTGTAATTCCAAATTTTGCTTGTTTCCATTTTAAAACTGTTAATGCGCTATCATTGCTTGTAGAGTCAATAATTCCACCAATAGGATGCCCTCTTGCTACTCTTAATACGTTTGTAAATTGAACTTCAAGTACTTTCATATATTCATCATTATTGCCTGCAATAGATATAAAATCACCAAGTTCAACCTCAAACGCTCCGGAAACATCTATAGTTATAGCGTCATTTACTGCAGCAGCAGTAGTTGTTCCATCTGTTAAAACAGCTGTGCCTCCATTTTTTAAAGCAGTAAATGTAGAAGGTAAATGAGTTACAGCTGCGCTATCTACAGAGCAAGAAGCAAAGTCGTTAAAATTTCCTGTGCCATCTACAGCGTACCTAAGCTTTTGAACAGCAGTAGTAATTTGCTCTGTAGATTTATATGTCATATATACATTATATAATTTTACTTTTTTATGCGGAGCTGCAAGAATATAATCTTTAGTTGTAAAGTCTGCTAAATTTCCTTTGTGCATTTCATCTTTCCATAAATAAAACGCACCAGCATTAGAATACATTAATTCACCATCCCACCTTTGTACAAAATTACTTCTTGATTTATCACTGTCTGCGCTTGTCATACTTCCGGGATTAGATGACCACGCTCCTGTTTTAAAATCATACACGTATGCGTGTAGTGACGTGCTATTAGCTTTTAAATCAACAACAAGAATTTTTCCTGTAGCACTGTAACCTACGCTAACAGGTGCGTCTACAGCTGTTCCAATAGAACCTTTCCACGCTTCAGGGTCAAATTTTCTTTTTCCTTGACGATCAACCATTAAATCGACAACAGTTCTTCCATTGTATAAATAACAACCGTGTTGATTTACCCAAGCAATTCCATAATCTGTTTCTACAACTGCTGATTTAACAGGAATACCTTTTTGCGCGTGCGTTGACTCTAAATATTCTTTGTCTTGAGAAATATTTATAATATATAACGTTCTTTTTTTGTATTGCAATATTCTATCACCATAATGCATTAGTCTTACAATTTCATCACCATCTTTAACTGACGCATCTATTGCATTTTTTAAAGGCAATACATCGTAATTATCTACAACAGATTTTATCATCGTATCGCCTAATACTTCTTCTTTTCCGTCAGGGTATGTAGCCATTACATTGCCTACATACAATCGTCTATTTGCAACTACTGAAGTTTTATATCTTGGATTAGTAACTGTTTCACCTTCAGGAATACCGCTTTCTATTTCATACGTTGACCTTTTGTGAGGTCTAATAAAATTCTCTCTATTTAAAAAAAAGATAATTTGACCATTTGCTGCGTTGTATTCTGCTGTAGTTGTTTTGCCACTTTCAAAAGCAGTAACAGTTCCGTCTACAAAATCACACTCAGCTTGAGGAAACCATTCTGAAGAATCACTACTTCTTGGTGATTGCAATTCACGCATATACAACTTGCAACCAGTAACTCGTCTATTCCAGTTATTCGCAGACGTTGCCGAGTCATTGTCGTATTTTATAAATATAGGTATACTAGGAGCTTTACCGTTTGTTAATACAACGTGTCCTACGCCACCTGTTGCTTCGTTTGTGCACGTTGTGATTGTGCTTTCTTGTCGGCGTGGATGGTCGTACATAAAACTTACACCTACTTCCCAATTTCCACCCCAACCTGTTGAGCCTGACACTGTATCTTCGTTAAAACCAACATGGACATTATTTCCTGCTAAACCTGCATGGTTAGACCAAGAGCCGCTTGTTTCGTTCACTGTAATAGTATTTATATTAATAGTAATTGAATCAGCAACATCCGCTGCGGTAATTACCAATTCAGAACGTATACCTTGCGCAGTGCCATTAGCAATAGCCAAGCTTCCCGTAAAAGTTAAAGTCCTAGTCCCTGAACCAGCTCCTGACAAATTCCATTCTTCAAAGTTAGAGCCATCAAAAGAACTTCCTGTGTCTACAGATCTACCAACCCTAACTATAACGTTGTCATAAAGTGCTTTTCCATCTTCTTCGTCTATAATAGTTACTTCTACTGTGATTGATGTTATTGTAGGAGTGTTACTTAAACCTCCTGTATCCATAGTCTCTTCATCTTCAAAGTCATGGTCTGTAGAGTCTGAAGTTCCGTTTCCTGCTAATGCTGGATTAAATGAATATGATGCTGAAGCAACAAGTCCTAGTGTTTCTGCTAATTTAAATGTAGAAGGATTGGGTTTTTTACATTCAGCGTTCATTGGATACCAATCAGCAATCACCTTATCTGTTATGCTTGCATCAGTAAATAATTCTCTATCTATATATCCCCACCAGCTATTTGATTGGCCTGAAGTTGCATAATTTCCATTTGATGCTCTTAATACGCCATCGGCAAAAGAAAAATCTATAATTGAATTAGTTGCATCTGAAGGCTGTGGTTCATCTCCTGCATCAATCCAACCTGGAGCTCCACCTTTAACCCTGCCACCGCTTCCTATAGCTGTACTGGCAGAAGAACTATCTTCTTCTATTGTAAACACAGTGTCGCTAGATTTTGCTTTAACTGCATGTATTGTTCCATTTAACAAAGTGCCCATTGTTCCAGTCATACCATTAAACCTTACAACGTCTCCTGCTAATAAATTATGATTGGCTGAAGTTGTAATTGCTGCGTCAGATGCTGCAGTAATACTACTTATTGTTAAACCTTGCCCGTTGTTTTTACCAAAAATATTAATTTTATTTGAACCTGTAGAGTCTGCTATAGCTACCCAATCTTCACCTGCTACAGAAGCTCCATTGTCTTGTTTTCCGTTATAGTGCCTATCTGAGCTAAATGTAAATAAATTATGGCCATCTTTTATAAGCGTACTAAGTGTTGTAGGGTACGGGTCTAACCCGTTACCAACACTAGAAGATATTGCAGCTGTTCCTACTGTTCCTGACCGAATAACACCACTTGCTCCAACGGTTAAATTTTGCAGTTTTGTTAATTCATTATCTTCTATTTTACGGGAACCAACAAAAGAATTTTCACCACCTGAGAAATCATCTATTATTTTTACTTGTTTTGGCATTATGTTTTCGCTATTACATATTCTATGGTTGAATCAGCAGAGTCCCTTATTACACCAATTTTATTGGTATCTATCCCGTTTCCTCTAAACTGGACACTTGCTCCGCCTTTTACTTTCATTGGAAACGTCGGCGAACCTGCGCCGTATTCCAGCGTTACCTTAACGGTATTTGTTCCTGTGTTTTTTATATAACAAAAAGCCATAGTGTTTGAATTGCTTGTTAATTGAACTAACGAGCTAGATATTGTTATTATACCATCCCAAGTATCTGTAGCTGCTTCCCATTGACTTAAATTACTATCCCAATCCGCTGCAGGCGCAATAAAGGAAGTCCAGCTATCGTCTGCTTGAGTAGCATTAACATCTATATATCCATTTCCGCCTAACGTTTTATTGACGCTAGTGTGAAGTTTGTTATGACGAGGGCTACTATGTCCTTCAAGCCCTGACTCTATTTTTGGAATGACTTGTGTTGCAAATTGTATTTTTCTGTCTTGTGCCATTACGTTACTGTTAAATATTCTACTACGGAGCTTCCTCCACCAGTAGCTGTTAAAAATTTTATGTCTGCCGCAGAACTATCTACAAAAGATGCAAAAGCTTCACCTGCTGATAGTAATACTAAATAATTAGATCCTCCATCAAAAGAAAGCTTTACATCATTTCCTGATACGCATTTTAAATAAAAAAAATCAAATCCAGTTTCTAAGTCTATAGCCGTACTATCTGTTACATTGCCAGCAGAAACATAATTTAAAGTATTTCCTATTTCTGACGACAAAATAGAGTTACCTGAAAGCTTACGTCCGCAATCACTATCCATAAACCAGCGAGTACCACCACTATCAAGTTCTTGTGGAATACAAGAGTTCTTATAAGTTAACGTTACATCATTTGTAGCCATTAGCTACGCGCCTGCTGCTTATCGTACTGCCTAAACCTATTTGTTATTATAGTTAAACCACGCTCGTAGTCTTTTGATAGATTATCGTAAATTTTGCTGTACTGTGAGAATTTAGCATTGCTTTCTCCTAACTCCTTAGAAACTTCTGCTTGATATTGTGCTAATTCTTGTGAGTATCTACTTATTGTTAATGTATAATCTTGAATCAATGCATCCATTGCTCTTGCTGCGTTTTGAATATTAGTATTAGTAGAAAGCGACATTTTTTGAATTGCTGCTCCCGTAGATTCTCTCATTTTAGATACAGCAACATTAACATCGTTTGAAGCGTTAGCTATAGATGCCTGTGTTTGACTTGAAATAGACGAAGTATACACAGATGTGTCGTTACCAGCATTTGATACGCTTGCTTGAGTTGATTGACGCGCATCTTCAATGGTAGCTTGCATAGCAGAAGAGGCGTCTTGTACTTCCGCTTGAAATGCGTCAATATATGTTCTTATTTTAGATAATTGTACATTTGCAAGTTCAACATCTTCTTCGTTTTCAATATAATCAGCTAACACATCCCAAAATTTATCATAATTAATTTGGTCTGCATCTGCATTAATAACTCCAGCCGTCATAGCAAGAAGCCCTTTAGTTGTAGAACTAGCTTCTGTTGTAGGCGAAGTATATGCAGAGTCTGCACTTCCAGTTGCATTGGTAGTTGCTTCAGTTGCTGATACACCAGCTGCATCGGTTGGTGCTACACTACCTGTAGGTACATCTTGAGCAGAATTGACAGCATCACCAACAATTGCATTTGAATAAGAAATATTTGGAACATCAGGCACATCAGGAGGTACTACCGTTAAAGAAGCAACGCTATCAGACATTAGGCGAGTTAAGCATTTCATTGCAGCCCCAGTCACGACTACAGATTCGTATTCGTCAGGAAAATTTGCAATAGAACTAGAACCAAAAGCTACTGAGGGTGTGCTAACAAATTCAACTTGAAATGCGTTTGGACTTGAACCGGGAGTTGGATACACATAAACACTAGAGTTTCTTAATATATACACTGGTTCTGAAGTAGAAGGATACCATACACTATTAACATCTTCAACGTCAGCAAGATAATGAGCAGGAACCTCTTTGCAAGCGCGATATTGTCCATTGGTACCGCTTTCTCTATATACATTTAAAATTACACACCGATTTAAAGTATAAGCAGATGATTGGTCACCGCTGTTGTCAGATACAACCCACAAACATTCTTTTGGAAGCGTACTAACTAATTCTTCAGTAGCAGAAGTTAAACTGTCCGATATGAGCTGTGTATCTCCTACGGAGCCTATTAAATCTTCTACTCTGACTTGAAATGTTGCCATTACTTCCTCTTACTATTTATTTACAAAATCTTGCAACGGCATAGATACAAGGTCAGGCATTGCTTCCCTTGCTCTATCCGTGCCCATATATTCACTCTCTAATGCTTTCGCGAGGCCTCTATGTCCTGAACCTAATTGTAAATTTCCGTCAAGATTTAATATTTGTGCAACCGTTCTGTGTATTGCGCAAGGAACCAATTGACCTGGAAGGTCTACACGACTTGTATTGTCTGTTTTTGGTTCAGGTCTTGCATAATAAAAAACTCTTATTGCAGTGCTGCTTGCCGACGGAGTTTTATTAAAAACTATTTTTAACGTATCCTCTTGCCATTTTCCTGCTGTAGCATTTCCTCCGTATCCTGAGCTTGTATTTACAGCTACTGTAAATGAGTTATCATCTACCTTTGTAATTGCAAGTCGTTTGCCATTTAGCGCGTTAACACCTGTTGTATCATGATCTAAACCTACAACTTCACTAAAAATAACAAAATCACCTGTATCTAATCCATGAGAAGCAGCTGTAATAGCACAAGGATTTGCTCTAGTTCCAGCACTCATACTTCCTGATGTAGCATCTGTTCTAACACTAAAAGCTAAATTAGCAATTGTATCTTCGTCTGTATTGAAAAACATAACAGAATCGTCTACAAAAGGAACTGACTTTGTTGCGCCTGTTCCATCTTCTATTTCTACTTTATAAATTTTATTAGTGCGCTTGCTGTCTGTTAAAACAAATTCTTTGCCTGACGCAGTAAAACTTTGCATTATTGATTTTTTTACAACTCGTAATCCTATGTTTTCTACCTCTTGGTCAAAAAACGTTGCTTTTAAAACCTCTGTAACTGGAAACCCAATCTCTGCTTTATGTAAAGCTGCGTCAATTAATTGATATGCTTCTCTATATCTCATTATTTTTTTCTTTTACTTTTTGTCTTACGTTTTTTGCGTTTTTTTCTCATTTTTTGCAAACCACTAACTGTTCGTGTGCTTCCATCAGAAAACACTGTCGCACCAGTACCGTAAGTTGTTTCAGTCATTACTTGTAACCTTTACCAAAGATTTTTTTAAATCCATTCATAACGCAAATTAAAAACAAATTAGTTTCTTTTTTTATTTTTCTGCTTTTCAACTTAGTATTTTCTTTTCATTGCTTTTTTAGGCATAGTTGACTTTGCACGCTTTGCAGCAGCTTTTCCTTTTTTTGTATAAGGAAATTTCTTTTTTCCTACTTTTGGCATTTTAAAGCCTTTCTTTTTTTATGTCTTTAGGGGCAGATAGAGCGTTTACATGCATGACCTGCCCCCTAAACATTGATTATGAAGTATCAGACTTAAGTTAACTTTAAAATAGCGTGAGTCTGTTCATTGCGTGCTTCCACGCCAAACTCAACTAGCCATTCATCGGTTTGTCCATCACGACCATCTTTAACTATGTCACTGCGAAGCTGCATATCGCGACCTGATAATGGGCGAACACTAAAGTTCGCTGGGTCGACAACAAGTGCATAATCTTCGTTAGCACCATTTAATAGAGGGTGTGGAATAAAGTCTAATTCACCAACTGCGCCAACGAATCGACGCACGCGAACACCAGCAGCTTGAGCAGAGTCACCTAAATCATAGAACGCTGTTGTACCGGTGCCAGCACCAGTACCCATACGAACCATAGAGGACATCTTCTTTAGCCACTTATTCGATGCAAACACTGTCTTACGCATAGATCCTGCAACCATATCGTGGAAAATATATTCACATATATCATCCATGTTATTCATAGTTCCGGCTGAGTAGCCAAGTTGCATATTAGTATCTCCGCGTCCATCAAGTGACTGAACAAAACCTGTGCTTGCTGATTGCCCAATACCAAAACCTGCGAAGGTTCTTTTTGGGTTTTCAGAAGTAGCGTCAAGTGAAATGTTACCTTGAGTTAAGATAGCATTTTCACAATCTACTTTGATTTTAGCAAGCTTACGAGCTTGTAAGCGCGCAAGTTCTGAACCGCCATAATGTTTGGAAGCGTCTGCTGTACCAGTGATGGTATAAGGTTCACGGAAAATCTGTGTACAGTTCTTTAGTCTGCGTACTTTTTTTCGTGTTTCTAAACCAACGCCAGCACCTTCAGCATATTGACCAGGGCCACCCTCAACCATGAAATAATCAGCATTAGCAAAGTTTATTTCGCCAAAACCGTTAGTTCCACTGTGAGTTTGGTAACCATATTGTGATACAGCTGTACCATTGTCATAAAGCTGACCAGCAGTAGCAACATAAGATAGTGTCAGAGTTGAATCGGTGTTAAAACCGATAATATCTGTTCCACCAGCAATTGCTTCTGTATTATAAGCGTTTAATGATGCGTGAACGTGTGCACCAACAAACTGCACTGACCTGTCGCTAGGTGATGCTACATTAACATCTTTACCAATAGCGATACAGATTAAGTGAGTTACGTCAGTTGCCATAGAAGCTGAACCAGCTAGAGTAGCACTGTAGATTCCACCAACTTCAAACATTTCTGTTTGAGCTTGTCTTGGGAAGTTAACAACAGCATTTTCTCCATTGACGCCACTTGTTGCGGTGTCAGAGAGAACTGTAGTTCCTGAATCTGCTCCAGCGCTTCCACCAGCAAAGCTTACTTTTACGCTACGCTTTATCATATGCTCATCTTCCATCCATTCAAAAATCGGTACAGGCGTTGCTATACTGCTCATTCCAAATAGTGAGAAGATTGGTGTTACATCGGGGTTGTAATAGTGAATTTTACTTCCGAGTTCTAAAACCTGTCTTTGCGTTCCATCGCTGAATTGCATTGCGGTTCCAGTTCCATATGAAGTATTAGCCATAAGTATTACTTACCTTTCAAATTGGAGTAATTATTAGAAAACTGCATAAGTCCATCAAAAAAATCTTCTTTTTGCTTATCTGACGATTTCTTCGGAGAAGGCGTAACTCCGCTTACACTCGCGATGCTCGTTCGACCGCTCGAACCTTGCAAATTAGAGTTTTTGGGATTAGTAGATGCAGTTTCGTTATTCCTTTTGCCACTCATATATCTCCAAATGTTAACGAGATTTTCAGGAGTAACTACATTAGGGTCATTAATAAAGTCCCTGTATTCCTGTATTTCTTCGTTATTTAATCCAAGGTTATTCAATGTATCTATCTCAGCTTGGGTTGCTTTTTCAGCCTGAAGCTCTTGCCTGAACTTATTAAGTTCTTGCTTTGCGCCTTCAGAGCCCATTCTGATAAGATACTGATCTTGCAATTCACGCCATTGTTGAGATGTAGAACCGGGAACATTCTCCTCGTAAGGGTCATAGTCCTCGGGTTTCTCAGGCGCTACAGTTGCGTTGCTTACCTTTTGAATTTCATTACGCATTTTAGATACAACCTCAGGATTATCTTTTAAAAAAGTATCCAAGCTATCTAGTTGCTTGTATTTTTCTTCTTTAGTTTGATAATCATTTGACATTTTATCTTTTTCGCTTTGAAGCTTTTTGTAAGACTCTGCTAATTTAGAACGTCCTTCCTCGTTGTCGGGGAATTTGTTTTCAATTAACCAAGTTTTTGCTTCTGCTTCTGTCATTTGTACTTCAGAGTTGACACTTTTTTCCTCAGAAACTTCACCGTCTGTTTGATTTTCATCAGGAGAGCCCTGTGGTACACCTTTGTTAAATTCATTTAATGTATCTAACATAAAGTCGCCTTTTGGGTTATCCCCACCTACGATGTCGGTTATCTGTGCTTGTTCTTTAGCCATTCGATGCTCCGTTTTTTGTGCGGTTATCCAAGTATAGGAGCCGCTGTTTGAGAGTTAATCGCGTTTAATACAGAGGACGTATCTTCTTTAGCCTTTTTAGATACGTCACGCTGTCTCGCTTCTTCAAGTTTTGCGTTTGCCTTTACATTGCTTAGGGCTTGTTGTACTGGTTTTGTAGCCTCAGCAATTTCTGCCCTCATATTTGCGTGGAAGATTTCTCTTTCGCGTGTCTGCATATCTCCGCGCATTTGTTTTAATTCTGCGTCCATTTGCTCTACCATACCGCGCAATTGTTGTATTTCACTATTGCGTTGTATTAATGCTGACTTGTCAATATCGCCTTGCATATTCATAATAACTTGTGTTTTATCGTATATGCCTGCGTTTAACAATGTTAAATCTCTTTGTAAATCTGCTGCAGGAGACTTAGCTCTTGTACTGCCAATAACCACCTTAACATCTATTCTTGCAGTTTCCATATCGTACATTTTAATAACTGCTCCTGACTTATCATCAATAACAGGTTCGTTTAACATTAACTCTTGTTCATTGCCATCAGGATTAACAACGCGCAATACTCGTTGCGTTGTGTATACATTTGGCATCCACTGTTGCACAATATCCGCACTTCTTGTTAACATATCATACACAGGAAGTATTTTCCAATTTTGTTTTCTTGCAACCGCTTCGTCAACAATTGCAGCTTCGCCAACAGATCCCGGAGCGTCTGATGCTGAACCTTGTAAATATTTATACGCACCAAATACCTGCTCAATGTCTAATTCATAGCGAGCTTTTTCGCTATACAATTGCGAACTTATGGAGGGCGGAGCAAACTCTTTAATCTTCTGCTCCCTCAAAGCACCCGGATTAACCCGAATGAGCGCATTAGGTATGTGCCATTTATTAACTTCACCTGGGTCGAGCGCTCCGTCCTCATAAAGTAATTTAAAATTTGTTGTGGCACTGGTGTGAGAAATTAATAATGCTTCTGTCCTGTTTAACATACGTTGCGGTGACTTTGAATGACGCACGTCCCCTGAAGGGTATGGAGTAGATGTATGCTCGTTACACGCAGGAACTATTGGATATTTAGAAATAGGTAAAACTTCGTCATAGATAAGTTGGTCACCAAATAATGCAACTTCTCTAATTTTTTGGTCGTACACAAGCTCTTCTATAATTATATTCTGCTCTACTAGCGATTGATAGCGCTCATCTTCTATTAAACTTTTATATTCTTCTTTGTCGAATTTTTTTGATTTCCCTGTGTTTGTATCTGTTACTAAAGCTTTTGGAACATTTACTTTAGAAAAATGAATATATTTTCTTACCATTCTTTGATGGTCTTTACTAACATCATCTCGTGTAAAAACTTGGTCGCGAGAATATTTACCTGAACCTACTTCATTTCTATCTTCATCTTCCCTTGCATCTTCTATTTGTTGTTCGTATTGTGGAAATACAGCTTTTAATGATTCTTTTGTATGTAAATCTGAAAACAAAATAGAAGAAGCGTCTGAAAAATCAGGTAACATAGAATTAGGGTCTACAAATACAGACTCAGGACTTATCCGCTTAAATCTTACTCCTCCTTTACCTCCATCTGAGTTCCAATCAGGATACACATAAAAATAAGCCAAGCCTTTTATAATAAAATCTTTACACGCTTTTCTAAATTGTATATCTCCATCAGATTCTCTCCACACCATATCTAACATTTGATTGCAAACATATGCCATATCGTTATCAGTTTTACCAATAGGTCGTACATCCCATTCAGGGGAAGCCGCCGCTATGTTTGCCAACACAGTTTCAACAGCCGGCCTAATTTTATTATTAGCCTCGGGCGGCTGTCCCACAGATTCTAAATATTCTTTTTGTGCTTCAGTTAGCTGATTGCCTAAGAAAAAATCTTCATCTTCTGCCATTTGATACCGCCATTCTTCTCCTGAAGATTCATATAAATGATATTCATTCCAAACTTCTGTAAAGTCAATTTCCGGTAAATCTAATTTTTTTATACTTATTGCCATTAGCTATAGAATACTTGACCAGTTTCCCAGTCAGCCTTTATTTTATCGTTTTCAGGTTCCATCCAAGCCTTATTTCTGTATGTAAGATTTGGCTTCCACATATCATCAAGTGCCCATCTAAGTGCATCAAGTGTATCTTTTTTAAACGAACCAACTTCCTTAAATTGCAACAG
>Ga0181397_1000299_pt1 | contig 18657 bp, 19 predicted proteins | sample 20SPOviralmetaG_FD_130126 | JGI IMG/M metagenome (GOLD analysis project Ga0181397, IMG submission 130126) | Marine viral communities from the oligotrophic San Pedro Time Series (SPOT) site, San Pedro Channel, CA, USA - 20 SPOT_SRF_2011-02-23 | ecosystem: Environmental > Aquatic > Marine > Strait...
CTTGTTCCATCTGCAAATAATATATTTGAATCATTAGATGTGCCACCTGCTATTGTTAATCCAGTATTACCAGTTCCTGCAATTACTAAATGATATCCTGCCGAATTATATGAAGAAGGCGAATCAGTTCCAATACCGACATTATTTCCACTTGTTAGTGTCATAGTTTTACCACCTGAACCACCTAAAAATAAATCTGCTTCATTAGGTGATTGTCTTTGAACTTGACCTATGTTTGTAGAAACACCATTAGATTTCAGATTCATAAAATTAATTGTGCCAGTAGCATTACCATAATCCATTACAAAACCTGCGTTATTAGTAAATGAAGATATGTCAATACCACCTCCGTGAACGTGAAGCTTATTATTTGGTGCTGTTTTATTTATGCCTACGTTTCCGTCACTTGAGATACGCATTTTTTCAGTAAGATTTGTGTATAACGCAAGGGCATCATTAGTTGTTGAGCCAACTACTACAGCACCTATATTAGTGTCAAGTAATCCAGTTCTTGTACCATCACTCCATTGTAATTTATAAGAAGGTGTACAATTTATTCCAACATTTCCTGCACTCGTGATACGCATACGTTCTGTAGCACCATCAGATTTAAAAATTATATCACTATTTGATTGAGTATTTCCGTGGTCAGCAGAAAAAACAATACTACCACTATTTTCAAATTGTAGTAAAGAAAATGCACCAGTATCACTAGAGGTATATCTAGTTGTGACAGTACCACTTGCACTTACGCTTAATAAATTTGCAGGCGAAGTTGTTCCTATGCCTACGTTTTGAGATGTGTCTATGGTTACGGCATCAGCAATAGTACCTGATGAGTTAGAACTTCTTAACACTAATGTAGCACCATCACCTGAACTTGCTCTTTTAAATGCTACTTCAGCTTTAGGAGTACCAGTAGATGTTGAACCTCTTATTACTGCTTCAGCACTAAAATCACTTGATGAGTTATTAATGTGTAATAATTGTTGAGGCGAAGTTGTACCAATGCCAAGATTTGAACTACTTAAGGTCATTGATTGTGAATTATTCGTAAAGAACTCTAAATTACTATTAGACTGTTCAATTCTTTCGTGTGTATTATCCCAACTAATAGACAAACCCGCATCTAGATTTATATGACCACTATTAACTGTTAATGTGCCTGTTGTAGTAATAGCACCTGCAAAAGTTGCATTGCCTGAAGCATCTATTGATAATCTGCTTGTTGAAGTATCGCCTTTATCATTTGTTGACCTAAAATCAAAACTTCCGTGTGTTGAAGTTCCACCTGAAGTTAAAAAACTTGAAGTGCCATCGTGATATATATTTATAAATTGGTCAAGTTGATTTTGACTGCCATTATCTCTTGTAATAATAAGACCATCATTAGTATCACCTGAATCACCTATAATAGCAAGTTTTACACCTGTATTTTCATTTAATGTACCAGAGGAAATAGCACCTACTTGTACTTTCCCTGCAAAAGTTGCGTTGCCTGCGTTTAATGTTAATACAGAAGAAGATGAAGCGTCACCTAAATACGTTTGAGTACCATTGTGACTTAATATGTTATCACCATTCCATCGTATAGGTTGTGAGTCTGATAGATTTATACTTGCTGCAAAAGTTGCGTTTTGTGAACTATCTAATAATAATGCTTGAGTCCAAGCTGAGCCATATGTTAAAAATGCAAGTTGATTTATCCCTGCTATAACACCAACACCATTAGCAGTATCGTTATGACCTAATATAACTCCGCAATTATCAGAAACATCTTTAAATGTAGAGTTTGCATAGTAACCAGTACTGCCAAATTGACCACCTTTTGCTAAAGCTGTAATTGCTCCTGAACTAATTTCTCCTGTTATACTAACCCCTGTACTTGTAGTTTGAAATTTTTGTACATTATCATAAAAAAGTTGAACAGAACCATTTTCATTAAATACTGCTTTGTTTTCTCCATTTATACCCTCTATCTGTACATTTGCAGAACCTTGTATATATAAAACACCTGTACCTGTTTCTTTTATATAAGAATTTGTACCGTCGTGATAAATCTGTAAATCATTAGCGTTTCCAAATTGAGCTTTAGCATTATCTGAAAAGTTAGCCGTACTTGTAAAGGTTGCCGTACCCTCTGAATTGAAATCGCCTACTACTAAGTGACCTGTTTGAAAACTTGCATCAGAAGTATCTACTGTTGTTGTTGGTTGTACTGTAAGACCTTTAAATAATTTGAATTTATTAGAATCTGAAGCATCTGAAAACAAACCTAAATATCTTGCAGAGCCATCATTGTATTTTCCGTATGTTCCAATATCAAGTGAGTTAGCAGCATTGTCTTTAGCCATCTCAATCATTGAATCTTCTACTGCTATTGTTGAAGTGTTTATTGTTGTGGTTGTACCATTAACTGTTAAATTTTCACTTATTGTAAGACTACCTGCTATTGTAACGTCTCCACCATTTGTAACTTTAAATTGCTCAGAACTACCACCTCCATAAAATATAAAAGGTTGATTGGAAGTTGTGTTATAATTTATACTTACTTGTCCACCACTTGTACCTGAAATTTTTGCTGCTGAACCACCTATTGTAACATCTCCACCACTTATAATAGCATCTCCTGTTGTTGTTAAGTCACCAGTAACAGTAACTCCTGTTGAACTCGTGGTCAGCTTTTCTGAGTTGTCGTAATATAATGCCACCACACCATTTGCTTGACAATTAATATAAGTTTCAGAAGTTGAAGATAATAATTGTAAATAATCAGAAGCTAATATTCTTAAATATCCTTGACCTGTATCTGAAATATAACTATGGCTACCATCGTGATAAATCTGTAGGTCATTAGCTGTACCAAATCTTGCTTTAGCATTATCTGCCCAATCTACGTCAGCACTAAATGTTGCACCTGTAAATACTGAGCCACCAGTTGCTGTTAGACCTCCTGTAACAGTAGCTCCATCTGATGTAGTCTCTAGCTTTTTATTGTCGTTAAAGTAGAGTTCTACTGCTCCGTTAGTTGCAAAAGATGCTAAGGTTTCTGTAGCTGAAGGAGACTTAATTATTAAATCATTTGTTTCTATTTGTAAGTTACCAGTTCCTACGTCTTTGATATAACTTGTAGAGCCATCGTGATAGATTTTTAGATCACTTCCTGTTCCAAAAATAGCCATAGAGCTATCTGAAAAATTAATATTATCTCCACTTGAGACAGATACGCTTGTACCACCTGTTGTATTTCCTATTGCTAAAACTTCTGCTAATGTATCGTGTCCTTGTATAGCTGTATCAACATAAGCAGTTGTAGCCACTTTAGTAGAATTATCTCCATCACTTTGAGTTGTAGCTGTAACACCATTTGCTAATACAGAAGTTGCAGTTACGTTACCTGTTAAATCTCCTGTTACATTACCTGTAATTGTACCACTAAAACTAGCACTTGTAAATACAGAGCTTCCTGTAGCAGTTAACCCCCCTGTGATCGTAACCCCATCTGAAGTTGATTCTAGCTTCTTACTGTCGTTAAAATAAAGCTCAACTTTACCACCACCATAAAAAGCAGCCATTGTTCTATCAGAAGTATCTTTAATAACTATGTTATTGTTACCTTTTAATAAACCATTTACTTGTAAATTACCACTAATTGTAACATTATCAGGTAATCCTATTTGTAATTGCTGACTTCCTGCTGAGGTTTCTATTTCGTTTGTAGTACCTACGATTGCAAATACTTGACTGTCTAAATCTACACTACCTGTACCTGTTGTTCCACTAAAATCTAAATCTTCTAAGGTTATTCTAGATGCTACGTAATCTATTATAGCTGCTGTGGTTGGGATAGATGTATCATTATCATTATTTGCTATGCCATCAGCTTCATCTACAAACTTAGTAATAGAAATATTTTCACCTGTATCCTTTAATGTACCCCATTCTAAAATATTAGTAACTTTAAAGTCACCACTAGTATTCATAAACAAACCAGTTGAGTTGCCAGAACCATCAGAAAGCTCTTTTAAACTAGAAGTAAGAGCAGAATTATCTAAGCTCTTGATTATAGAAGGATATGTGTCGCTAATTTTAGTGTTTAGAAAACTTGCCATTTTTTAATTTATTTTTATCATTTATTGTTTTAAGAAAAGTTTTTAATTTTTCTATATTATTTATTTTAGGCTTATATGTCATAATACCCATCCATTAAACGTAGCATCTTGGCTCGGTGAAATATCGTCATTTGTGTTGCTAGTGTATTCAGGAAAGTTAGATTGATTAAAAGCCATATAATCAATAAACCTTCTACTATACCAATTAGCGTTTTGACGTGCTTTCTCTACTAAGTAGTCTACTTCATTCTTAGAAACGCTTTCTGACGTTTCTGAGCTATGTTTATATATTCCTCCGTTTCTTATTTGATAAGCAGCAAATGGAATGTAATCCACTTGAGCAAACCAGATAAGCATTGGTGCTACATATTCATTTAATAGTGTCTTATATTTTGCATTATCTGACAAATCTATATCACCACTTGTAATCAACGTGCCAATCTTATTATATAACTCCGTTCCGAGATAATTTTGTATGTGTATTTCTTGTGCTAGTTTTATAAACTGAATAAATTTATCAGTATCTATATTACCATCCATTATGGAGTTTCTAACTAGGTCTGTACGATTTATAAATAATGCTGTTGCCATAATCTCTTATTTAGGATATGCTCCTCTGTTTTTCATATTTTCAGGTGCTACTACGCTATCCTTTGTTCCTCTAGGATTTTTAATATAACTAGCAGGAAACTCTTTTTTTGTAGCTCTCCTATAATCGTTTAAATCTTCTGATACTTCAGCTTTATTTTTTAGCTTATATAAAACTCTTACCCATTTATGTCTACAATAGATACCACCTTTAAATTTAAATATATCATAAGGCTTTCCTTTGTGTCTAAACTCTACATTTACATTTTCTCTAAATGAGGCTTTATCAATATCTTCTATTCGCCATACTAAACCCTCTGTAGATAGTTTCATCATTTCTCTACAAAAGTCTCTAGATGAATTACCACTTTCCATAGGCTTTCTAGAACCTATAGCATATCTATAACGGATTTTGTATATACCATTTTTGGAATCTAAATAACTAAATGCACTACCATCTCTAAGACTACCTACATTATCTTCACTAGAACTCTTCAATCCTACATATTCTTTTATCTTAGATAGGGTACTTTTTTTTTCTTTTATTAAAGAATTTGCCCAATCTTCATTACTTATATCTTCGTCTTGATCTAATTCATCTACAAATTCATACTCTTCTTCCATTTTGTGAGCTGATTCTCTTAGACTTCCTAGAATATCCTCTGATAATTCATCTGATAATTCTGGTCTATCATCAGATAAGTCTTGTTTTACTCCTGTTTCTTCTTCTATTTGTTCAGAATCTTGCAAGTCAGGATCAACTTCTGTAAATTCTAATGGCTGTAAAGTTGTAAAATAGAGGTTTAAGCTAATATTATTATAAGCTAGTAGTGTGTCAAAGGAATCTATTAAAAGTTCTTGAAAAGGTCTTATAACTGTGTTGTCAAGTAATAGAGATGCTGTCTTAATTTCATCTGCATTATTACCTAATCCTGTAGTGTCTTTTATACCAAATAACATAGGACTAACAATCCTGTGTGCTACCATTATCTTTTTAGTAGATTCTTCACTTAAAAATTGATATTGTTGGTGAGCATCACTTAATTGAACAGGAGTAATTTCAGCTTGAGCATCTTTATTATCATTAAAAGCTAATATAAATTTACCTGCATTACTTGATCCACTAAACTTCTCTGCTATTTTACGTTCTAATAAACGTCTTTCTTCTTGATTAGGAATACCATTATTGAAGTTTAAAAGCATACTAGGAGCTAAACCATTCTCAATGTTATTCAAATGGTAATTAGAAATCTCTTGTTCTAATTGACAATACTGCAATCCACCTTGATAATCTACAGGACTATAATAGTAAAATCCTGCTTTATAAGGTTGCACGTAATAAATCTCTATTGATTCTTTACTATACCCATAGGCAGGTATTCTTCGTGGATGGTCATTAGGCTTTATCTTTGCCCAATCTTTAAAATAATAATATCCAGTAATCTCTCCTTTATCATTACATTTTTCAGCTCTTAATGTTTCTATTGGAAAATGCTCTAGTTTAGCTATAGACTGTCTGTCTTTAGAATATATAACTTGTATAGCACATTGTCCCATTAATTTTAAATCATAACATAGCTTTCTAACAGCATCTTTATTTAACATAGATACCATTTTAGCATATTCTTCTGGCTTTTTATTAGCATCTGTAGCGTTTAAGCCTTTACCATATATTTGTTGAGATAATCCATTAATACAAGCGTTATTAGTAGGTGAACCATTATACATATCTAAGAGATACTGAAAATAGTTATTATCATCTCCGTATTTAACCCAATCTTTATTTGGTTGTTCTACTACATCTGGACTTGTATATGTTGCTAAATTAACAAAGCTAATCTCTGATTTTGAGCTTTTTGTAAATTGTCCTAAGCTATTTCTTTTTCTATTTTTCATATTACAATATACTCATTATTGAATGAATTATTTGATTTGTATTGTCCCTTGTTTATTTGGTAATGGTCATTATCATTTAACTGGTCAATGTCTTGATCTGTTACAAATATTCTGTCTTTATACATCCTTTCTTTTTGGTCAGAATCTGTTTGCCATACTTCATCATACATTTGCCATTGACTTAAATTAGTTGCCCAGTAATTAAAATCAGCATATAAATCAAAATCATAAAATCTAGCCTCTTTAAATATAGATGCACCTTGACTATCTATATATGAGTTTGTAAACGAATAATAATTACCTGTTACAGTTCCTGTATCTTCAGTATATTGATAACTAACATTTGTGCTTGTGTCTCTAACGTCTATAGTAAACCTGTTAAGATAATCTCTAGGTATTACCTTTATTGTTTGAGATGCTGCTGTTGTTAATACAATCATTTTGTATATAACGGATTAATTAAATGAATTTGTAAAATAAAAAAAGCACCCCATAAGGATGCTTTAGTTATTGAGAATGTATTAAGAATTGAAATCTTAATTAGGAGTTATTTGTGTTGCACTTGCTGTGATTAGACCTGCGTCAACAAAAGCAGGTGCTTTTTCCTCTTGACCTTCAAAAGTCAAAGTAAATCCATACAAGTCTCCTGCTGCTGCTCCTGTTACTACAGAACCACCAGTACATTCTACTCCATTTTCTAATCCACATAAGAATTGGTTACCTAAGTAATCTTCCACTACTAAGTGTGGTCTACTAACAGCTAATAATTGAATTTCTTGCTGTGTAGCAGCATCTAAGTAAGGTAAAGTTAGATTAAGTGTTTGAGCATAAAAAGTTGTACCATTTTCTCTAGAACTATTTATAGATGATTCTAAAGATGAATTTCCTTTTACATCATATTCAAACCAAACAGGAGAGCCACCAATAGCATCAATAGTACCATCAGCATTGACAGTAACAGCTCCTAAAGTTCCATAATCAGCAAAGTATACTTTTTTTACACCACCAAAACCAGTCTTACAAGGTAATTTTCTTCCAGTTGTTAATGTACAAGCCATATTTCTAATTTTATATTGTTAAAAAAAAAGGGATAAGGTAGGAATAATCCTATCCTACCCCTTATAAGTGTATTCTAATTAGCAAGTACCACAATACACTACAATATCTTCTGAGATACCATACTGTACACCTGCTGTAAATCTCATAATTACTCTAACATTCTGAGAACCATCAAGGTCTGCCATATCTAGAGTTTTTACAAGGTTCATATCATTTAATAATCCAGTACCAAAGTAAAGGTTAGAAGTCTGAGCTAACATCATAGTGTTATCAGCCATACCTTCTGCTAGGAATACTTGTACACCATCAAATGATAATTCTTGACCACTATACCACATTTGTGATTTATTGTCAATACCATTTGTGACGTTTGCAAATCCACCTAAAGCTCTGATGTATGCTTGAGCTACGTTTTGAGAGACATAAAGTTTTAAGTCCTCTTTTCCGTAAATAGCACTTGGAGCAGCGTCAATTAGTTTTGCCATTTCTGCTACTACATTAGCGTTAGTTACAGTAGTACCTGTAATCTTAACAGTATTAGCATCTGCTTGAGCTAGTGTTACTAGACCATCAAATTCACCTGCTGTAGCGTTAGCACCTTGCCAGATATTTTGCTCAGTTTTTTGAGCAACTTCTTTAGCTACGTGAGCTATTAAGAAATCTGAGAATTTAGCAGGGATTTTATCATAAGCTGAATATCCCATAGATACTGCTTCCCAATCTGAAACAAATGGAGTAAGACAAAATTCATTGTTTACTTGGAACTCTTCTGGCTGAATAATTCTTTCAGTAAGAGTTATATTACCTGCTGACGTAAAGTCACAAGTAGAATTTACAATAAGACCAGAAGTTGCTACTTTTTTAACTACTTCTTTATACTTAATGTTAGGTCTAACTTCTATCCCACCTTTTGAGATAGTGTTACCTGATAATAATGCAGCAGCGATGTACTTTCCAGAAAACTCTCCTGCATAGGTTGATGTAATGTTTAAAGCCATTTTTATTTAAAATTTAATTGTTTATTAATTTATCTAAGACGTTATCCATTACAGACCCTCGTCTTTTTTCTGAGTATCTTGTCATTTCAACTTTATCAGAATTACTTTCAGGATTGTGCTTGATAGGATCAGCAGCAGGTTTTGAAAGCTCTTCTTTAAGTTCGCTGTCAAGATTTTCTTCATTATTTTCTTTTTCTGAGAACTCCTCTTTTACTGTTCTAGACTTTGGCTGTCTATCTTTAGGTTGTTCTTCAGCTTCAACTACTTTTTCAGAATTAGATTCCTTATCTTTTTTTAGATCAGAAATAGCATCTTCTAAATTAGCAATTCTCTCTTCCATACCTCTCCAATCATCTACAGTAACATATCTATTTGGATCATCTTCTTCTAAGTTTTCTGTCTCAGAATCATCTTTTTCCAAATCTTCTGTTTCTGCTGATTCTTCTTCTTTAGCAGGTACGTCATCACTAACGTCTCTAACATCAGCAATTATACCTTCTTCCTCTACTACGACTAACTCGCCAGATTCTAAGATATATTCACCAACAGGCATAGCGACTTTTTCATCATCAGTTTTGATGAATATTTCTCTACCCTTTTCAAATGATTCAGCTTCTACAACTGTGCCATTTTCTAATTTCCTTTCTTCAAGTTTTACCTGAATGTCAAGGAGTGTTTTGATTTGATTTATCATTTCACTTGCTTTCATAATTAAACATATAACGATTATTAAAATTAATTTTGCATTTTTAAGATGCAGTTCTACTTATAACTCCAATTCCCTGTGACCATAATGATCCATCACAGCAATCAATGCTATAAGTATTAGTGTCTTTACATAGACAAGCTCTGTCACTTCCTAATGGACTTGTCCTACTTGGTATAAATGTCTTTTTATTTTTCATTTAGCTGTGTGTGTTTCGCAAGGCATATACCACGTTTGTCCTTCAAAATCGTGAGTATGAAAACCTGAGCATCCTAAATCTTCAGCTACTTCTTCTGCTTTTTCTTGAGTATCATAAGCAAGTCTATCATCTATAATAGCATAATTAGAATCTACTACTTGATCTAAATATACTTTTTTGTCTACTTGTTCAATGTGTGATAATACATTTCTTAAAACAGATATATCCATAATTTATTTATTAATTTTTTTAAGTTTAGATGCTGACCACCTTTTTGCTGCTAAACCACCCCATAATAAATATGAAATAGTACCACAGGCTTTGGTATCATTAGCGTTATAATACTCTTCTGCTCTACTTAAATAGCTATTCATTCTTTTAATAGTAGATACTGATATAGGTTCACCTTTAGCTAATTGTCTAGCTCTTATTTTGCCAACTTGAGTAGCACATTTGTTATTCATTTTAGCATTTAACATTAATCCTTTTTTTGCGTTGTTTTTTACAGCTTTAGGATAATCAGAATAGCTTTCCATTTTAGTTTTCTTACCTTTCTTGTTTATTAAGATGCTACTTATATCTGAAAGCATTTCTTTTGCTTCTTCTTCTTCTATTTCAGCCAAGTGACTTGAATAATCTTTTTCTTTCTTTTCCATTTTGTCTACAAAATATCCTTCAATACTGAAACCTTTTACTTTACCAGTCTTAACGTATTCATTCCATACATCATCATTGTTTACTTTTACTGCTCCCATCCAAGTACCTACTGGTACATTTAATCCATATTTTCTGGACTTATCGTACTTTTCATCTTCTACAATCCAAGATTCTACTAAGGTTAGTCCACTAAGTTCGTGCTGATGTTCTAAAGTTGAGTTGTTTTGATTACCATTTTTAAGATATAATTGTGAGGCTTTCTCTACTGTATCTTTAGAGAAGTAAATGTAATATTCACCTTCCTCATTCTTTCTATAAATAGGTTTATTAGGGATAAGTAAAGCACCCATTAAGATTTTTTTATCTTTATTTATTTCTGTTAGTGTAATTTCTTCTGATTTTAAAGCAACAAAGTCTTCTTCTATTGCAGGATTTTCTACTATTGATATTGCCTCTATGCCCATCATTTCTTGAGCTTCGTCTAGGATTAATTCAATGATCTTCATAATTGTATAACGCTTTTATTTTATAATTTTGTATTTAACCAATAGATGCACCATCTACTATGTTCCTTTCTAAACTTTGTGCTGTAGTTACATCATTACTAACCACAAATGCTTGTATAGGTTGTTGGTTTTGTTGCCCTATAGCACTTGCTAACTGATTTACGCCAGAACCTGTAACACTAGCAATATCAGGAGCTGATGATGGAGCAGCACCAGTTGGAATTGTAGGAACTGATATATTAGCTACAGTTCCACTACCTCCTGCTTCGGCAGCTATTGCTTTTGTTTTACCAACAGCACTTTTAATAGCCATTATAATACCTACAGCTTGAAGAGCATAACCAATTAACATAGGTATGTTTTGTGGAAATCCTATTTTAGCAGTTTGAGCAGTTCCTTCAGCTACAGCAGCTGATGATCTTGCTGCTGCTAAACTTGACATTGTTATAGTTTTTTTAGCTTCTGCTATTAACTCTTGAGCTAACATAACTTGTTTAAATATTAAAGCTGCTCTTCCTGCTTTAGATTCAGCACCAAATAAACCAATAATACCATTAGTTACAGCGTTTTTAGCAGCTAATCTTCTATTTTCAAGATCAATTTCCATATCTGTAACTCTTTGATCTCTTTCTTCTTTCTCAGTTGCTATAGTATCTAACCTTTCTTTTTCTTTTGCATCAGCTTGAGCTTGTTTTTCAGCAGCTAATTTATCTTGTTCTTCTTTTTTAGCTAGGTCAGCAGCTTCCTGTTCATCTTTAACTCTTTTTTGTTCATCTTCAATAGCTTTTAAGGCAGCAGCCTCTTCAGCTTTTAAAGCAATAGTTTGAGATGTTACTTCTTTTTGCTTTGTAAGTTTAGCAGTCTCTAATTGAATAAGCATAGCTTTCAATTCTGCTTCTTCATCTAAATCTTCTTTAGTAGATGCTGATAAAGCGTTTTCTTGAATCTTAGCTTCTAATCTTAATCTAGCTGCTTCTATTTCTTTGTTAGTTATTTCTTCTTCTAGCCTTCCTGCTTCTTCTAAAAACTTAATCCTTTCTTCTACTGAAAACCTCTCTTTATCTATAGCTTGTTCTAATAACTCTGCTCTATCTCTATCTGCTTTGGCTCTTTCTACTTGTAACTTACGTTCTAGTTTATCAGCTTTTGCTCTCATATCAGCTAACTCACCTGCAACTTGTATTTCCTTTCTAGTCTCTTCACCAAAGTTTTTAATTCCTTCTGTAACAGCAGCAATAGATTCAGCAGCTTCATCAAAATTACCTGTAACAAAGTTTATAATAGCGTTTCCAAAATTTCCTAATATGTCAGTTACGTTTCCAAGTATTACACCTAATTGTGTTACCCATTTAGTAAATTTGTTTTGACCTTCTTCTGAATTACTCAAAGCAGTTGAAACAGCTCCAATAGCTACAACAAAAGCACCAATACCTGTAGCAAGTAAAGCACCTCTAAAAGTTTTTAAACCTGCAATAGCACTTTTTACACCTGCCAACATTCCTTTAAAACCAGAGATAAGACCTCCAGTCATTTTATCACCTGCTTCTTCTATACCACCTAAATCAGCTTGAGTTTGTTCTAAATCTTTATTAAGATTTTCTACATTCTTTTCAGCTTGTCCAGTATTAGCTTTTAAATCTACCTCTTGTACTATTCTTCCCATTTTGAGTGTTTTTTAACTTGTTTAATTGCTTTAGAAAAACTTTCAGGCAAAGCATATTTACCTTGAGCTATTCTAATGTTTTCTGTTTCTCCGTTAGAAACTTGCAATAAGTCTATAATATTCTTTATCATACTTCGTTTAATAATTCTATACTACTTTCTCCTGTTATTAAGTTCGTTGTTAAACTATTAATTTTATATGTATTATTATTTAACGAAATTTTGTCATTTAATTTTAAATTATAAATAATTTTTAAAGGTAATTGAGCTTTTACTTTTGTTAATCTTCTTCTATTGTTAAATACAGCACTTATATAAGTCTTATAATAGTTCTCAAATAAAGTTCCTGTAAACGTAGTTCCTCCTGTATATTCATTTGTTTCTAGTTGAAAGTTTATGTTTTCTGTACTTGTTCCTGAAGCTAAAGCTCTACTATTAGATGGTATTATATAATCACTTTCAGATTGATTGGCTGATGTGCTACTCATAAAGCTAATAGCAGTACCACTTGTAATCTTAATAGCATAGAATATTACAGGTGAACCATAATATGATTCTTTATTATCATCAACAGACCATCCCCATTGTATGTCTGTATCTGCTCCTCCTGTTGCGTTTACAAGCCTTTGATATTGTAGATGTTCAAAAGGTATTTCAACTGTATAAGATTCTGAAGGTGCATCATATTTAGCATTATCTAAAGAATAGCTTAAAGTTCCCCATCCTGTGTTTTCTAATTGCTCAAACTGTTTAGCTAAAAATGTTCCTAATCCTTGAAACTTAAATTCTACTTCTTTATAAGGTAAAGCAATGTCTACAGTTCCTTTATCTATATTGACATATTTATTTATATCCCATACAACGCTAGAAGCTGAATAATAGCTATCTAGAGTTCTGACAACTATTGTTCCTGTATCATCTACAAAAGCTGTTAAATTAAACATCTTAAACAAAGCACTTAGAAAATCTATTATCTTCATTTTAGGTATTTGCTCTGTTATTATAAATTCAAACGTAGTAGAGGTTACTGTGGTAAAAGTAGAACGCCATATATCTGTCCACCCACCTATAACTTCACCACCTAATTGACCATTAATTTCCCATACTATATTTGTACTGTTAAAAGTTACAACTGATGTAGAACCAATAGAGATAGTAAAACTTCCTGCTGTTAAAGTGAAATCAGCATCAGTTAATGTTTCAGCTCCTTGTACATTTGTTTTTTGATAATATAAACTACCATTTCTATAGATTTGTATATCATAAGCATCATTTGTTGTAGGAGTAAGATCAAGTGAAAACCCTAAAATCTGAGCAGGAGATGTAACTAAAGAACTAGGTATAACAATAGCACCATTTGAAGTAGATGTTTCTGGACTTGGAGTATTATAAGCATTAAATCCACTAACTTGAGTAAATTGCATAGGCACTTGTTGAGCAGGTTCTACATCTCCTTTTTTTCTATGTAACCACATATATAAATTATAGAATGTAGGATTACTTGAATTAAAGAAATCAGTTGAAAATGTTATACTATACTTTGTTTGTATAGCTTGTATTATATCATAAAGTCTAATAGCAAACTTTAAATCAGACCACAATACTCCGTGTAAATTAGTACCACCACCACCTTGATAGTATAAATTACCATCTTGAGCTACGTGAGTACCAGTATCATAATAGAGCTGTTTAGTATGTGTAATTAAAGGAGTTATAATAGTGTCTACATTACCTACTAAATTACTTCTAACATTAGTAGCTGTATAATCTAAGTTATTAGAGTTTAAAGTATCTAATGCACTTAGCTCGTCATCTTCTAAAAGGTCTTTTAAGTTTACTGTCTCTCCAAAGAATGTGATCTTATAAGCATACGGTTTATTCTTTTTCATCTCAACACCTTCTAGTCTTATAAATCCTTTTTTAAATGGAATGTTATTAAGCTCTATGTTAGCACTTACTTTATTTCTAGCATCAAAAGAATTAACAGCTATGTCAAAGTTATAGTAATGACGAAATAGTATGTTATTAGTCTTACTTGCAGGTACAGTAAAAGATTGAGTAAATTCAGTAAAGATTTTAGCAATATCTCTAACATTCTGTATGGTTTGAGTTATAGAAACAGATTCATCTTTAAATAAATCAACTCTAGTTCCACTAATGTAAAGCTGAAGTTTTTGCATTATCTAATGTTATTTATATAATCAAATGCTTCTTCAAATTGTATAGTATAGTCAATTAGATTGTCGTTTAAACTTGTTTTAAGTGTCATATTACTTGTTCTTACTTGTACAGAAACAGGTTTATTATTCTTTTCAATCCAAACATCTTCAGAAAGTAGTAACTGCTCAAAGTAAGGATTAGCTCTTTCAGGATAATAACCAGAACTTAGAGAATAACTTGTTTTTCCGTTTTTGTTATATGTTGTTATAGGATGTGGATAGGTAGGATTACCACTATAAGCAGGAGCAAAATAACTAGGAGTTGTTGTGCTAGTGTCTATTGTGTTTCTTTGATATGTCTCTTGAGTTGTATTTAAAAGCTCTACATCTTTAGTAAAGAAATAAAGCCATTGTACAGCTCCGTATTTGTTTACAAAATATACCTTTATAGGAGTATATTTAGAACATCCTACTCTCGTGACAGCACAGGTTGAGCTTCTATAAGTAACAGAAGTTACGGAAGTACCTACTGTTATATGTCCTTTTGTTTCACTACCATCTACAGCTACAATCCAACCTGACGTACTCTCAGGCATAAAGATTTCATATCCTCCACTTGATGTGATCTTATCTATTAAAAAAGCATCTGTAGCAGCTTGAGAAATAGTAGGATTAGCTCCATCCATATATTCACCAAATCCATCAAAGCCTTCATAGGTTACTGTATCGGTAGAACCTACTTGACTACCACCTGCATTAGCAGCATCATAAAACTTAATATCCCTTTGTATTGCAATACCAGATAAATTAGAATACAATACATTAGCTACTGTCCATAATGTAGGATCAATATAATCTCTACATAGTTCAGCTATTTCAAATGTTACTGTAGAACCTGCTGTACAGCTTTTGACTATAGTATATCTTAATGTGCTATCTATAGTTAATTCTAACTTAGCTGAAACTGCTCCAGAAGGAGTTGTAAGTATTTCATATCTTGGACTTCGTAAAGGGAATATAGTAGCCATAGTTTATTTTTTTTCTCCAAATATTAATGTGTTTTCAATATCTAACGCAAAGGCTTTTAAAAGTTCATCACCATATTTCTGTAATCCTTTATTAAATGGATTAGAAAAAAACAAAGTTTGTTTTAATCCTTTACTATATATACTTCTAACTATAAGATATCTCATTGATTTATAACTCATAAACCTACCTTTTTTATCTTTGAATTGAAACTTCTTTAGCTTTAACCATCTTTCTATACCTTTAGTCAACCCTCCTTTTGTTCCAGTTCCTGTACCAAATCTAAAATTACTATCAAATATAGATTTACCTGATCGTGTATAACTAGACTTTATTCCACTTACTCCTTTATCTTGGAACTTACCATAGTCCTCCATTAAGAACTCAATAAGAAAGGCATCTTTTTCTTTATCTAATTCATATCTTAAAGAGTTATATAAATCTTTAGAAGCGTTGTGTTTGCCTTTAGTTAAATTACTTCTCGCTTGTTGTATAACATATCTAGCGTATTTAGTTAATGTCTTTTCTATTTGTTTAAACTCCATTAGCAAATAGTTATATCATTATAAATTAAGACATCCATTGTAGCTGTCCATCCTGCTAGTTCATTATCAAACCTATCATAGAAAGGCTCTAATGTAGGATCACCTTCTACTTGGTATTTATCAGTATGTAAAGTTCCTCTTTTTAAAAGCTGAATTAATTTGTTTAATACTACTAGCTGAGTATTAAGAATGTCTTGAAGATTGTTGTTACCTATAAATATATCTACTGTTTCTTCTTTTGATCTGTTTACAATATCCATAGCAAGTACACTAATATTAAAATTTAGAGTTTGATCTGATACTGTTACGTTATTTACAATTAAATGAGCCATTGGAAATATGTCTTGCTTTCTTAGGTTTATATCTGATATGTCTCCTGTGGTTACTGTGTTTATATCTTGATCATTTAAAAGCTGATCTTTTATTGTGTTTGTTAATTGGTAAAAACCTCTTACACCTTGATTACTCATTTTATTTTATTTTTAATTTGAGCTGTTTCCAGTTCGTGTTTATCTTTAATATAAGCTAACATCATAAAGCACTTATGTACATTTAATTCTGTGATATTTTCAAATCTTGTAATATCTCCTCCAGAGAGTTGGTAAATTGATTGATACCACCCCCATTTCCTTCCAAAATTAGATACTCGGTCAAGGCTTTCGTTTGCTTTTTGTCCAAATAGTTCGTCATATTCTTTGACAAGTCTAGACCTAAATTCATCAAAAAAAAAACAGAGCTTGTTACTGCTGACATAGGCATATCTAGTAAGCTGTCATCTATATTTACGTTATATTCTTTAATAGAATATCTTTCTTTAAATGTGTTCTTTATAGGTCTATATAAAACATTCATTGCCTTTTCTATATTATCCCAATCACCTACAAATGTATCTAAATCAATATACTCTCCTAAACTTAAATCATCTAATGAAGGATGAAATCCGTATTCTGTTTTACCTACCTTAAATCTTCTAACTAAAGCAGGTTTTGATTTAAAGACTTCTTCTAACATTTTACAAATCTTCTCAGTATCTTTTAGCTTCATTCTTAACACCTGTTTCAAAGGAGCATTACAGAATATCTCAATCATCTTTGCTGCAAGAAACTTATCATCTTTGTTGTTGTCTTGTATCTTCAGATAATGTTTATAATCTCGTAAAGACACATCATCTAAACTTGCAGGAACTTCTAATTTAAGTTTCATAATATTATAACGTATTTAATTAAACATTTTTAAAAACAAAAAAGGTGAGCTAGACATACTTTAACCACTTACAGTAAATCGTATATCTGCCCACCTATCCAAACTAACTAAAACTATAAAAACTATCTTTTATCTACTAATTCTAATTTTTTAAACTTTTCGTATTTGCCTCTGATGTTCTCTAGTCTTAACAGAGCTTTATTCATTCTATATTTATAATCGCTATAAGCGTTTGTAGTCTTATCTAAGTCTCCGTTTATTCTTATAACATATAATGAGATGTCTATTAAAGCCTTTGACAATGCTTTTATTTCTTCATTGTCAGGTTTTAGTTTTCCCCATTTTAAAGCTAGTTCTATACATAGCTGAATATTACCATAATATTCTAAGTCGTGTAAATTCTTTATTTTGTCCATAATCAAATTTAATAAAAATTAATAAATAATATGCTAAGGTAGAAAAATACTGTCCACAATAACATAAATAAAATACTCTCAATTATCTTTTTCATCTTAGTTCTTGGTTTATTTCTTCCATCATTAAACTTTCAAGTTCATCATCTAAATCATCAGCGTTCATTAGATCATCATTTTTATATAGTCTAATATCTATTACTTCACCACCACTAGGAGGTTGGTAGTAGTCTCCGTTATCTTCTGGAGTAACACTAAACTCAACAGAGTAATCTATCTGAGTTCCATCTTCCTTGTAATCGTAAAAATCTATTTTATAATTTTTCATAGTTTTGTTTTTAATTATAAAGTAAAGTAAAACAATTATAATGATATTAACAAATAATTTAATAACTTATTTTAAGATATGTAATATGTGCCTTTATTTGGCGTTTCTAGTTGCATCATTAAAGCATACCTAGCAGCATCAATACAATCAGGGTGAGTTCCTGTAGGCTTCTGTAAATCGTTTCCTTCTTTGTCTTTACTCCAGATGTATCCTTGTAATTCTTTGATTAGATTCTTTGATCTTGAAGTTACGTATATTTCATTTTGATTAATTAGGTTAATTCCATAGACTATAGAATCTCTACCTTTTGTTACTCCTGATATTGAATGACCATAAGACCGTATCTCACTAATACTCTTAGGTTCTGCTGAGTCAGCGTAAATATGTTCTGTTATATCATTATTCTTTAAGAATAAACTAATGTCTCTATTTAACATTCCTTTTCTATATAAGACTTCATCATAGATATAAGCATTATTATATTTATACAATCTAATATAAGCTGAAGGATCAACTGAATATCCAAAGTCAAGACCTCCACAAAGTAATCTAGCCTCTTCTGGTATATTATCTATGTATTTCCAATCAGGAATACATACA
>Ga0181397_1000304_pt1 | contig 18604 bp, 37 predicted proteins | sample 20SPOviralmetaG_FD_130126 | JGI IMG/M metagenome (GOLD analysis project Ga0181397, IMG submission 130126) | Marine viral communities from the oligotrophic San Pedro Time Series (SPOT) site, San Pedro Channel, CA, USA - 20 SPOT_SRF_2011-02-23 | ecosystem: Environmental > Aquatic > Marine > Strait...
CGCTGGGTCAAAAAATTCTTCACAGGCAGTAGTGATAACTAGCTTACTAGCTGTACCTGCTGTGCATTTGATAATGTCACCTGCATGAAGATACAGGGGTCTGTCTACAGTAAATATAGACTCATATGACCCGCCCGCAATATTGTGAGCAGTCAACAAGTCATATTCTGCATTATCATCTGCATGAAAAAAGTGTAGGCTCAAAGTCACGTTACCTGTGTGGTTATTACTTACAAACAAATTCTCCAAGTGCGAAGAGAAGTTTGCAGGTACGGTGTACACATTCGTTTTGTTAGTATTACCTAACGCAACTACTTCTGTACGGAACTTAGAACCCGATTGTAATACTGGCATCTCTACTTTCCCAATACTGCTTTCCGTAATCGTGCAGTATTTCTTCGCCCTGTTTTATTTCTTTGAGTGCAAAAAATCTAACAAAGCGTTCGTCTTTGTCATCTATTTCCCATTCTGCATTTGGGGGGTCGCCATGATTATACACCATGCCTAAACCTAGTACGACCATAAAGTCCGTATCACCTTCATACGCAGACTGAAACATGTAGTTGTGAAGTATACATTCATCAGCTACCTCATCTTCAGAGACAAACAAATAAGGACACAACTCTATTGTATCGTCTTGAGCATAGTCCTTATCTGCGAAAACTCCGTGACCATGTAAATCTGAATCCTGTATGTAAGGCATTACTTCTTCTTTTTAGCCATGCCCCCACGCATCATCTTCTTCTTGGCCATCTTAGCCATGCCACCACCACGCATCTTGGTCATTCCACCGCCACGCATTTTTTTCTTAGCAACTTTAGCCATGCCACCTTTATTCATGCTAGAGTATTTACCTTGTCCCTTACCACGAAGTTCTTTTGTAAGTCCAAGCATGTCAGCAATCTCACTTTTGGTAAGGCCAAGTTCCTTGACCATTTTAGCAAATTCAGATTGCTTATTCCCTTTTTTCTTGTCAGCCATTTCTAAGTTTCCTTCTATCCAGCACTAGTGCCTCATAAACATTTTCTGGAAAGTGTTCGTAATAATTAGACTTTTCCAGATACAAAGCCGCATCGTCCAGTTTAGATAATAACTGTACAAAGACCATGCAGTAAGACAAGCTGTCGTCTGTAACCTCGTCATCGACAAGGAAGTCAAGTCCAGCCTCTGTAGCATCATAGTTGGGGTGAAACACCATCAGGTGCAAATCAATACCAGCTACAGATGCTAACTCATTGATGCCATCACAGTACCCGTCTAGGTATTCCATGTCTGGCAAATTCTCTTCTGCCCACACTACAATCTCGTAGTCGTGGTCGCTGAATGTACGGACTTGTTCCATAAGTCCATCCAGCCCTGTGTTTATGCTAAAGACCACCTTGTCATCAGCCCATGCCTTTCTAGCATAGGGGCAGGGCGGTAGACCATTCAGTTTCGCATTAGGTACTTCTAAGAAATCATTGGACCACTTGCGAATGTCCTGCTCTACAGGATGCATTACTTCTTGAGCATCTTTGCTACTATATCAGGACGTTCTTTCTGTAGCGCACGAAGGCCGGGGTTCATCCTGTCTTTAACAGAACCACCAGCAGAATACATATGTGATTTACCGTTAGCCATACCACCACGCATCATTTGTGCTTTCCTGCCCTTCGGTGGAGGTGTAGGTTTAGTAGGTTTTTTACGGGGGGGTGTACGGTCACGTTCAGTAACCTCACTATAGGCTTTCAAAACTTTGTTAGCTTCTTTGACTTCCGCCGCACTATAGTCATCAGGATTCCTAGAAATCTTATATGCTTCTGATGGGGTCATTGTTTATTCCTTTACCATTTCACTTTATGTGACCAGTATTTTGCTGACAGCTTCGTGGTCGGTTTGCCTTGCGCATCATGCCGTGCATAGTACGACTTCTTACGTGCTTTATCTTTTGCAGTCTTAGGAGACTTACCAGCACCTGATACACCTTGCTGTCCAAAGCGTATGAATTTATACTTACCACCCTCTGATGCCATTACACAGTGAGACTTCGTTGGATGCTTGGGTGTCCTCTTAGGCTTGTTCACACCAGAAAGACCTTCTTCCTTCATCTTGTTCTTGACTCTCTCTGGAATACTCACAGGGAAATACCTTTTTGCTTGATAGATTGCTCTACGCACTTGTACTGATACGTATGCGGCACAGGGAATGCCATACGCATCTGTGCTACCATCTCATGTACCCGCATAACACATTGACCCTCAGTCTCATAGGGGCCAAGAGTATCCTCTGCTTCAATACACCTATCCGGTGCAGCCATAACACAAGCCAATACTAATGCTGTAAACATTTATTTGTCCTCTGACCAGCCTTCAGCCCTCATAGCATCTTCTACGTGTTTCAATGTGAATGAACGCCCATAGTGTGCCTCAACGGCTTGTCGCACATAGAAGACATCACTGTGAGGGATATGGAGACGGTCTAATGTATTTGTACGGATAGCATTGTAGAATGCATCTAGTACATTGTCTGTGTATAGTTTTACGGATTTCTTTGCCATTGTCAAGTAAAAACTTTCATAAGCACGGATATTACTACATACTACTGTCACTTGTAAGTGATACAGTTAAGTGAGTTTAACAAGAAAACTTCACTTACACTAAAGGTGTACAACTAAGTGATTTATATCTCTAAGAGTAATAAGACAGTTAACTGTACACCTTTAGTGTTTAGTTATATGTAATTATACCAGAATTGAAAGCACTTGTCAAGAGCAACAAATCAACTGGCACCATCTTTTTTTGAATCATGGGTCCAGATACATACATCTGCCTATTTTTTGTGCAGTTGCACAATACTTGAGCATATATGTACTGTCAGTTGCTACTGTGGTTAACACTGAATTTACCCAATCTGTGTATTTGTATGTATACAGTATCTACGTACCCCCGCATGGCCCCTGCCCGCCCCTACGCATACACGCGCATATCCGTGTGTGTGGGGCATGTGTCGGCGCATTGTGGGCATCATGTGTGCGTCACAGCGCAATGTGTGTCGCATGTGAGCCAAACTTGCTGCAAAACTGGCTGATTTCTGCGGATTGCCAACTGTTATGGTATCAGTTGCCCTGTCATCCGGCACATGTGAGGCTGGCATATGGGGAAGTGATGCAAAAACTGCAGTGCCGATGCATATATTCTGCTGCCAAATACCCTACCCCATATCGGGGTGGTGGCTGTCCTACCTAGGATACTTTGGCTGGCCTCGCATCATGTGCGCATACACACGGGCATGATGTGTGCGCACACACGGGGAAAACTTCACACCTGTTTCCACGCGCATAATGCGCAGGAGAAATCACGCGCGGTTTTGCCGTTGACATTCTCAGCAAATCTGGATTACGAAGTAAGGGCTTTCGAGGCACCCCGTCTCGACACAACCTATCGGAGATAGATATGACAAACGTAGTTGCTAACGAAGTTACCCTGAAAGACAAGTTCGACACTCTCAACACCCTTGAAGCACAAGGTGCTTGGCTCGGTAAAAAGTACCGTTCCATCGTGAACTCTGACCGCAAGGCAATCACGGAGTTCGACCTGCCGCTGGGCAATGTGATGGTGGCCCTTCGTGAAGAGGGTGGCAAGCAAATCACCAAAGGTCGGTTGCAAGATTGCGGCATTGCCAACGTCGCCAAGCAGCGTCGTAGCGAGGCTGAGTTCTTGGCCCGTAACTGGAGTAATCCAGTCATGCAAGAACTGGTGGAGTCCAAGCGGTTTTCCTCTGTCCAGACACTGCTTCGTGAGTTCAAGAAACTCACCAATGAGAAGCAGCCAGTCGTGAAAACTGCGGAGCAGTTGGTCGAGGAATTGTTCAAGGGCATGGAAAAGTTCGATATCAGCCAAGCTGATTTGCAAGCTGCCCTCGTTGCCAAGCTGGCATCGGCACCTGCCACAGAGGCAGACAACACACAATCAGAGGCAGCGTAAGCTGTCTCTCACTAAACCGTCCTACCTAGGACACTTTCAACACGGAGTTTTGTTATGTACCTTATCGGCTGTTTCTACATGATTGTGAGTGCTGCAGTATGCAGTGTGTTTGCGTTCATCAACCTGCTTGCATATGGCACACCATTCATGGGCATCATCCTGTTTGCCTGTGGTGTTTGCTTCACTGGTGGCTGGGCTGCTATTGCAAAGGAGTTTTGTGATGAGTAAGCGTGGCGCAATCGTTGACATGGGCCGTCACAAGCCTGTGCAATCAAGCTGGCGTAGTATGGATACACTTGCCTACTCTCACTCTTATGAGCCTGAGACACGGCCTGAGTTCCAGTGCTATGTCACTGGCCAAGCCAAGGCAATGGCTGATGAGTATCAGCGCAAAGTTGATGCCGCTGGCTGGCAGAAAGTTCTGGACATGCTGGGCAATGCTTAGTATGTCTTACGTGAAAAAACACTTGAACTCTTGTGAAAGTGTTTTATTCACTTAGACAAACTTAAACAGTCCTACCTAGGACACTTTGGAGTTCGTGATGATTACAAACAAACGTGACTTTCTTCGTGACAGCGATTGGCAATGGCTCAAGCTGTCAGGTAAAACCCGCCACGGCAAGTGTCGGATTGAGCAGCACGGCATACACTGGCTTGTACAAGCTGATGGCGTGTTCAATGGCCAGCCAGCGTGGCTTGTGTCATCTATGCACAAGACTGACCGTGGCGGCATTCTTGCAACACGCTGGGTTATGAAGCAAAATGACCCAGACTTTAACGTCAACTAAACAGTCCTACCTAGGACACTTTTCAACGGAGTTAATATGTAGCGAAAATGTAACGTCACAAACAGTGCAAGTAGGTTCGCCCCATACGAATTGAACGCTATGACGCAACAGGGTGGTATGGGGTCACACTAGCTAAAAGTCCCGACTAGTGTGAAGGCAGACAGGCGACGTCGTTAAAAGCCGGGCATCTTTTTAATCCTCTTTGGAGCAAATGATATGACTGTACCACATAACATTATCAAGCTGCAGCTTCCCGATGGCAGGGAAGTGAGCATAGTGCAGAATGGCAACGGACGTGAAGGTGGAGCGTATGGACACGCTGACCAGCACATGTGTGAAGTGTCCGTGGAAGGTGAGCCTGACGTGAAGGGTTTTCTTGAACTGTCGGAACTGGTCGAATACCTGCGCTATCTGGACACTACGCAGACGCTGAGTGGCCTGATTGATGCAAGCAAATATGAAATAGAGGATTATTAAGATGATTGTTTTTGTTGGTATCGGGTTCAAGTCTAGCGACTATGCCGCCGCTGTAAGAGTGTGGGGCAAGCCCGATTACTATACCTGCTGGCAGGATTACCGTATGGACGGTGACATAGACTGGCAGAACGATACTATCGTTTATGGCCGTGATGTGCCTATGACTTACTCGCAATTCACAGATGATACATCTAGGAGATTTTGATATGACTGCGAACCAACGCTCACGCTTGAAGCGTCGTATTGATGCAATCAATTCACTTGGTGGCAAGTGTAATGTGTGTGGCATTGATGACTGGCAGGTGCTGGAGTTCGACCACATCGTGCCGATGCACACGGAGCAAGGCACTGTGAAGGTGAACGGCCAGCACAACATGAATGAAATTAACCGTATGGTTAAAGAAGGTATTGACCCTGCGTCAAAGTATCAGTTACTTTGTTGCAATGACCATCGCAAAAAGACCTACGCAAACCAAGACTTTACACGGAGTGTATGACATGACCTATCAAGTTCACCTGACCATCAAGTCCAAGAACGAAAAGACTGGGCCAATCCCTGTGTCTACTACAGAGGCACAGACATGCCCTGCTGCTTGCCCGTTCAACAATGCCAATGAGGGTGGCTGCTACGCAGAAAGTGGCCCTCTCAAAATGCACTGGATGAAGGTATCCGACAAAGCACGTGGTGACACATGGTCTGTGTTTACAGGCAAGATTGCCAGCCTCAAAGCTGACACACTGTGGCGGCACAATCAGGCCGGTGACTTGCCCGGACGCAATGACCAGCTTGACGCTACAGCTTGCATGGAATTGACACAGGCCAATGACGGCAAGCGTGGCTTCACATACACTCACTATGATGTGCTGGGCAGTGAGCGTAACCGCATGATTGTGACACAGATGAACCGTTCCGGTTTCACTGTCAATCTGTCTGCCAACAATGTGGCACATGCTGACCAGCTTGCTGACTTGGATGCTGGTCCTGTGGCTACGGTGTTGCCCATTGACCAGACCAGCAACACCACCACACCGGCTGGCCGCAAGGTAGTTGTGTGTCCTGCCACCATCCGTGATGATGTGTCCTGTGCTACCTGTCAGCTTTGCCAGCGTCAGCGTGACTTCATCATCGGCTTTCCGGCACATGGTACAAGCAAGAAGAAAGCCAGTGCCATTGCCGCTGCATAACTCTTATGTATCTCTTATGTGTAATAACACTTGAACTTTAGTGAAAGTGTATTACACTTAGAGATACTAGAAACAGTCCTACCTAGGACACTTGGAGATTGACAATGCGTATCAAGCCTACCAACCCCGTAGCAAAGGCGATTGCACAGAACCGCAGACGTACCGCTACACAAGTACCCAAGCCCAAGAAGGGCAAGGGTTCCTATGACCGCAAGCAAGAGGAGAAGCCAAATGCGGAAGACAAGTGAATTTGACAATGACTGGAATGACATAACCATCTTTGAGAAGTTGCCTGTACGTAAGGTGGCCAAGAAAGCAAAGAAGCACGATGATAGCTGGAAGCAGAAGCGCAAGGCATTGCGTCGTGCAAAGCAGATACTGCAGGAGATTACACATGCTTAACGAAACAAACGTCCGTGTATACTGGAACTTGCACAAGGGCTGCTGGTCAGTGCAAGACCGCAAGACAGGCAGGGTTGTCAAGCACATGATTGCTTGCACCCTTGCTGATGTGAAGTTCATTGTCCGTCCCGCCGGACGTGAGAAGGTGCGTCGTGAAGGCAAGAAGAATGTACATGCCTTTGCTGCTGGCAGGTTCAGCCTCAAGAATGGGCTGGCATCCTATGTCAAAGGCGCACGTAGGGTGACGTACAATCCCTACGTCAATGAGACATTCGTATTCGCTGAGACTGGTGAGCCGGTGACGAATGCGTATGTTGTTACTATGGGTTCATGGCTGGGCAAACCCTCTGTCTGGGCCATCAAGAACCAAGCTAACTAACCAACACAAAGGAGATATTACCATGACAACACTTACCGTTGAGAACACCATCACCGAAGGCACATACTTCAAGCGTTCAACAGGCATGACCGGACAGGTCATTGCGTCACCCGAACTGGAGGCAAAGCTGGAGCGTGTTGAAGAACTGTATCAGATTGTGTATGGCAAGCCGCTAGGACGCTACGCACTCTACCGGCTGGTGCTTGCAGAAGCACGTGATGCCAAGGCAGATGTCGGTGGGTATTTACAGTACATGGGACAGGATGCGGCAGGTATCGTACTTGAGCGTATGCACAAGGTACTTGGCCCACAGGCACGGCGTAAGAAGCAGCGTGACTTGTTCATTGACGCTGGCAAGATTACTCTGTACAATCTGCGTGACCTTGCCCGTGGCAAGCGTGGACCAGCAAAGAAGGTTGCATGACTAAGTGGGTCTGCGTTGAGTGTGGTGGCACGGATGTATGGGAACTGTCGTGGGTTCGTGCCAACCGCATCTCATGGATGCTGGAGTATGGGGAAGATGTGCATGTGTATACAGACACATATCCCGTGCCTCAGACAAGGTGCATGGACTGTGAGAAGAAAGTTTTTCTAGTAGAAAAGGAGTCATCATAATGTATTGGGAAATTGGTATCAAGATTGGCGCAGAGAGTGGGCAGGTAACTGTCCACCCCGCTGCCCTGCAAGAGAGTGTTTGGAACAATGCGGTTGAACACGCATTAGAGATGGCGACTGCACTGTACCCACAGCAGCGCATTGAACTGGAATGGGTCAAGGAGTTTGGCAATGATTAAGACATGGAAGCTAATCATGGACTGGCGGTACAATCCGCTGGCCCATATCCCTGACAACAACACACGGCACATGGTGATGCAGGTGCTGGCATGGATGTGGTGCATTATCTTTGCCATGTCTGTTGGCTCTGTCACTGTCTTTGGTATCAGTGCCATAGCCCATGCCCTGCTGATTGCTGGCGTGTTCATCACGGCAGGTGTGTTTGAAACAGCCAGACGTAAGCCTAATTACTTTGGTGGCTTGGGTAGAGGCAATGGAGGTGAGCATGAGTAATTGGTCTAATACATTGGAGTTAGTAAAACTGCGGCAGAAAGAAGCATATTATAGTGGTATGATTGATGGCGTAGATGAAATGTCTAAACATTTAAATAAACAGTATTTCAAAGACAATACCACGCCACAAGATGCCGTATATGAACTCAGTGAAATCCTCTATGCGTACTACGTTGGCTACTTGGAAGAAACACAGGAGGAGATATATAAATTGCAACAAGGGGAGAATGAGGATGGGTAAGCTATGGCACAGGGTGGCACACTACTACCTCACACATGACGGCATTGAGATGCTTTTGTTCGCATGTGTGTTCGGCTCCTTTGGCTGGATGGCCTATCATGTTATCATTGGAATGATAGAAAGGATTATGGGATGAAAACCGTAACAGTTGAATTGAAGCATCAAGAACATGACATCCTTGCACAGAAGGTGGAGGATTACTTTGGTGGCTGGCATCCGTTTGCATACGGCACTAGACTTGTGCGGCCAGCGTACTATGATGAAGACCAGCAGTGTTGGGTGGCTGTGATTACCCGACAGACATCTTGTGATTAAGGAGAATGACAATGGAAATAACACGTGAACAAAGACTGCAGATGCTACAGGTACACAACGAACTGAAAGACGTACTGTCCACAGTCTATGACTGCCAAGATTTGTGGATGTCTGACATACGCAAGCTAGAACGTATGCAGTGTGACCTGCATCGTATCTTCAAGTTCGTACCCAAAGAGGATGCCGATGGGCATCGTATGCACTACGCAGACTGGGTACTGTCAGAGGAGGACGATGACTAATGTTTGCAGAAGCACTTGTATGCTTGGCACTCAACGTGTACCATGAGGCCCGTGACCAGCCCTTCATTGGGCAGGTTGCGGTTGCCCAAGTGGTGATGAACAGAGTGTATGATGACAGGTATCCTGACAGTGTATGTGATGTGGTCAAGCAAGGCCCGACATACTCATGGAAGCAGGACTTCCCTGTACGCCATCGCTGTCAGTTTAGCTGGTACTGCGACGGCAAGTCAGACAAAACACCTGACCAGACAGCGTGGCAGCAAGCTATGTTGATTGCACAGGGTGTACACACAGGCAACCTTGATGACTTCGTTGAGGGTGCGACACATTACCACGCAACCTATGTTCTGCCTGAGTGGGCAGAAAGCAAGGTGCCTGTCGTACAAATAGGCGACCATATGTTTTATCGCTGGGATTAGTGCTTGACTGTGCGCAGTCTTTGTGATACAACGTAACTCTCAGTTGCCAAATGAAAGGAGACAACTATGCCATTAGATACACATATGTTTACAGCAGAGGAACTGCTGCCAGAGAACCTCAACTTCCCTGTGGAGTATGAGGCAACGAAAGTATCCGACAAGAAGTATGTCATCAACGGTAACACCGGAGACTATCTTGGCATTGTCGGTAGTGGGTTCAAGTGTGCCAATCATGGAGACTTCTTCGTAGGTGTACATGATACCATCACGGAGAACCTTGGTGCTGACGAGTGCGAGAGCATGAACATTCGCTTCAGGACTGCACGTAATAATGCTTGGGTCATGGCTGACATGTCACTGCCAGAGGTGACTGCACGTATTGAGTCTGACCTGCACAGCACCACGATTGCACAGCGTATCATTGCCCTGCATGGTGTGGATGGTAGCTGTTCCAATCAGGTATACTTTGGTGCCATCGACTTCTTCTGTACAAACGGTATGATTACCGGCGAGTATGATGATATCCGCAGGAAGAATACCAGTGGGTTTGATATCGACAAGTTCATCAAGGAACTGAAGGGTTCGACACAGGCTTTCTATGCACAGTCAGAACGACTGCAGCGGTTCGCAAACAAGACACTGTATGTCGGTGACGTAAAAGCTATGCTTGAGTCCCTGCTCAAATCAGACCGTGTGTCAGAGAAGATGCTTACCTTGTACAACCAAGAGGCTGCAACCCGTGGTCAGAATGCTTGGGCATTGTATAGTGCCTTCACCAACTACGCCAGCTATGCTGATGAGCGTAATGGTTTCGGGTTGCGTAACACTGGCAAAGATACCAACGCCATCACGATGTTCCGTCGTGAGAATCAGGCTGCACAGTGGGTGAACAGCAAGGAGTTCAAGGAGTTGCTGGCAGCATGAGTAAAAACTGGATAGGTACAGCCCTGAAATCTGAGGCACTGCCGATTAATGACGACACACGAAATGAAATTACTAAGTGTGCCGTTCATTGGTATGGGGATGCTGCTGTTCTGGACAGCAAGAAACCTCTATTCCTTGACAAGTCGGGAAACAAGATTGTCAAGGTTCTTGGATTCACCGTCAACATGATATACGAGGTGGAAGATGGCGAAACATAAGTGGGAGTATGTGAGGACCAATTCAAAGGGTGAGGCTGTGTTTCGTAAAGAAACCGGCCAAACCTTAGAGTACGTCTGCAATTATCTAAACGATAATAACATTCGCCATGAGGTCGTGTTGTCTGCTAGTTTGATTGTTGTGTACAGCAAGGCCGATAGACCTTACATGTATTACTGGTCTACAGGTAGATGGACACCTCGACGTAAGTCATACAAGAAACACTTCCACAGTGACAGCATTGAGGATTTCGTCGAGAGGTATCTGAACAAGTATGCAGAGGAACACATACGCGAACAGCAAGAAAGGGAGACACATGAAGACAGTTGAAGACTTAGTATTGACATACTATTCTTCCAACGATTTCAGTATGTTGAGGGACAAGTCTAAGAAGGACTATCAATACTTCCTCAACATATTAGTCGGTGAGTTTGGGTCTGTTGCATATGACAAGTTGTCGAGCAAGCAAGCCAAACACGCATATGAAGAATGGGTGAAGCGTGGCATCACGTTTGCCAATCATGTATGCACTGTGTCGTCGTTGCTGTATCGCTACGCCATCGACATGGAGTATGCTATGGTAAATCCATTTGCCAACATCAAACGTAAGACTGCACCACAACGTAAGGTGGTGTGGTCAGAAGACAACGTGCGTCAATTCCTTGACACTGCCTATGGGCAGTTTGAGTGGCGCAGCATTGGTCTAATTATTCACATGGCATACGAATGGTGCCAGAGACTAGGTGACATGCGTCTGCTGCAGTGGGACAACCTCGACATGGTTGAACGCAAGCTGTACCTTGAGCAGAGCAAGCGTAGGGCAGAGGTATGCCTTCCAATCGAAGATGACCTGTACGAGATGCTTGTACAACAGCAGGAAGACTTCGGCTTTCAAGCCTACGTGGCACCCCGTGTGTTGCCTGTTGGTGGTAAGTATCATCCATACAGCTTAGAGCGTCTCAGCAAGGCTGGACGGGCTGTTATGAGGCAAGCTAATCTGCCAGAGGAGTTACGGCTGATGGACTTACGTAGGACAGGCACGACACAGATGGTCGAGGCTGGTGTACCTATGGGACAAATCATGTCTGTGACTGGACACAGTAACCCGCAGTCGGTAAAACCTTACATGAGAAATACATATGCCAGTGCAAATAGTGCATTGACAGCACGTAAATCGCATGGTAAAAGCACCTAACTGCCGCAAAGGAAAGTGATATATACATGGATAATATATATAACATTGTAAGTGATATGGACGTACCCGTTGGTATGACCAAGCGTGTTGCTTGCCCTAACTGTGGAGAGAAAACATTCACAGTGACAAACAACATGGGTTCGCTTGTATGGAATTGCTATCGTGCATCCTGTGGTGTGAAGGGTGGGACACGTGTTCGTATGAGTGCCGATGACATTCGTGCTGGCTTTGCCGGTGCCGATGACTTCGCCAAGCAGGACACGTTCAAGCTGCCTGACTACATCGTGCCGCATGACTGGAACGTGGCAGAGATTGCATGGGAGTTATATGAGTTGGATGCAGAGCAGCTTGGCCTTATGTATGACGTGAAGGAACACCGCATGGTATTCCCCATCGTACATGACGGCAAGATTGTGGATGCTACCGGACGCTCATTGGGTAAGCGATTACCTAAATGGAAACGATATGGAAAAAGCGGCTTGCCATACACATCAGGGTGTGGTAAAGTCGCCGTAGTTGTTGAGGACTGCTTGAGTGCAGCCGTTGTTGGTTACGGCACCTTTGTCGGGGTTGCGCTTCTAGGCACGTCATTGCAAGAGACGCATAAAGGGTATCTCTCGCAGTTCTCAACAGCAATCATTGCGCTAGACCCCGATGCGCTGCCGAAGACTTTGATTATGGCAAAGGAATTACGAGGGCATGTCAACGATGTTCGTGTCCTCAGACTAACCGACGACTTGAAATATCGTAACCCGACAGATATGGAGAACCTTCATGGAATTATCAATAATTAGGAGCCTGATGGACAAGTCATTCTACGATGACCATCGTGGCTCTAAGTGTCCGCAGCGTTTGTTCAGTAAGGACGTGCGGAAAATCAAGCAGTCGATTGACGCTGCTATGGACAGGTACGAGCGTAGCGTTACGCCAGATGAGATAGAAGCCCTGTTCATGTCAGACAACCCGACACTGACTACTGCGCAGAAGCAGGGGTATTCGTCACTCTTCTCGCAGATTAAACGTGAAGACCCGATGGGCAGCGACGTAGCACAAGAGGTGTTGTCCAAGCTGTTCCAACAGGTAGTGGGTGAGGACGTAGCTAACATTGGCTTTGATATGGTCAATGGTGATGCGGCCAGCCTTGAGTCTCTGCGTAACCTACTTGAGCGTTACGGGGATGACTTCATTCCTAATCTCAACATTGAGTGGGATGACATCACCATTGAGACACTCATGGCTAAAGCTGAACTGGAAGCACGTTGGACATTCAACATACCAAGTGTGACACGTAAGGTAGAAGGCGTGTCTGGCGGCCAGCTTATCGAAGTTGGCGCACGGCCTAACACTGGCAAGACATCCTTCCATGCCAGCTTGATTGCTGCACCGGGTGGGTTTGCACATCAGGGTGCCAAGTGCATTATCTTGTGTAATGAGGAACCGACACACCGCGTTGGTGCCAGATACTTGACTGCTGCCGCTGGCATGACAGCCCGTGAAGTACGGGACAATATGTCAAAGGCACAGGCACTGTATCAGCCGGTGATGAATAACATCAAGATTAAGGAAGCGGGTGGCAGGGACATGGCATGGGTTGAGTCCGTATGCAAGTCGTACAAGCCCGATGTCCTTGTGCTTGACATGGGTGATAAGTTTGGTGTGCAGGGTTCCTTTGCACGACAGGACGAAGCACTCAAGGCATGTGCTATCTATGCACGGCAGATTGCCAAGACCTATGACTGTGCTGTGTTCTACATGTCTCAGCTATCGGCAGAGGCAGAAGGCCGCGCACAGTTGAACCAGAGCATGATGGAAGGTAGCCGTACCGGCAAGGCTGCGGAAGCTGACCTGATGATACTGATTGGTAAGTCACCAACAGTCGAGGGTCAGGAAGAAGACAGTCCGCTACGCCACATCAACATCGTAAAGAACAAGTTGAATGGCTGGCATGGTATGGTAAACTGTGAACTCAACTATCAGACAGCGAGGTACGAAGGATGAAGCTAACACTTGATGTAGAGAATACTGTCACCAAGCGTGACGGCAAAACACACCTTGACCCGTTTGAGCCTGACAACTCACTGACTATGGTGGGAATGCTGAGTGACACGGGCGAAGAGTGTATCGCCACCTTTGACCACAGTGATGTGCCAGCAGATGCTTATGGACATACTATGGTGCAAGAGTACCTAGACAAAGCTACCATACTCATCATGCACAACGCAGCACACGACTTGTTGTGGCTGTGGGAATCAGGCTTCAAGTATGATGGCCCTGTGTTTGATACGATGCTGGCAGAGTACGTCATGCAGCGTGGACAGAAGGAGCCACTGTCTCTTGAGGCATGTGCAGAGCGTTATGAGTTAGACACTAAGAAGCAGGACACACTCAAGGAGTACTTTGCCAAGGGATACAGTACACGTGACATACCGTGGCAGGAATTGGTCACGTATTTATCTGCTGACTTACATGCTACACAGCAGCTATCTGACAAGCTAATGCTTCGCCTTAATAGTAAGGAAGACAGCGGCTTGCGTGGTACTGTTGACCTGACTAATGAAGTTGCTGTGTGCCTTTCACGTATCTATCAACGTGGCTTCAGTGTGGATATCGCCAAGCTAGATGAGGTGCGTCAAGAGTTTGAACAGGAGAAGCGTCAACTTATTGACAGTCTACAGAAGCATGTTCGTACTCTGATGGGTGACACACCTATCAACCTGAACAGCCCAGAGCAATTGTCATGGGTTGTGTATGGACGCAAGGTATTGGACAAGCAGTACTGGGGCAACGCCATTGACCCATACATGTCTGAGCCTGACTTCCGCAGTCTCATTGCCGGTGGTACAGAGCGTCTGTACAAGACCAAAGCAACACAGTGCCGCGAGTGCAATGGCTCCGGCCAAGTAAGAAAGGTAAAGAAAGATGGAACACCATTTGCCCGTACTAATAAATGTACATCATGTGGTGGGGCTGGTTATCATCTTGTGGCTGGTAAAGAATTGGCTGGACTGAAGTTCAAGCCACCCTCTGCCAAGTGGGCAAGTGCTAACGGCTTCAGCACAAGCAAGCAGAACCTTGAGACACTTGAGGGTGCCGCACGAGCCAAGGGTATGGACGATGCAGTAGACTTCTTGTCCAAGGTACGTAGGCTATCTGCTGTGGATACCTACCTGTCATCCTTTGTTGATGGCATTCGTATGCACACCAAGCAAGACGGCAAGCTGCATGTCCGTCTTACACAGCACATGACCGCTACCGGAAGGTTCAGTGGTCGTGACCCTAACATGCAGAACATGCCACGTGGTGGCACCTTCCCCGTGAAGAAGGTATTTGTGTCACGGTTTAACGGCGGTAAGATTATGGAAGCTGACTTTGCACAGCTTGAGTTTCGTGCCGCTGCATACTTATCACAGGATGGAGTTGCAATTGAGGAAGTGTCTACTGGATTTGATGTACACTCATACACCGCTGAAGTTATTACCGATGCTGGTCAGCCTACGGACAGACAGACTGCGAAAGCGCATACATTCGCGCCGTTATATGGAGCGACTGGCTTTGGAAGAACACCAGCGGAAGCTGAATACTACACACACTTCACGCAGAAATACCAAGGCGTGGCCGATTGGCACTCCCGACTGGCTAAAGAAGCTATAGCCACGGGCAAGATTACTACACCATCTGGCCGTGAGTTTGCCTTCCCTGATGTACGACGCAACAGTCGTGGCAGGGTCAGCAACTTCACACAGATAAAGAACTACCCTGTGCAGTCGTTTGCTACTGCAGACATTGTGCCTTTGGCTCTGCTGCACATTGATAAACTACTTGACGGCATGCAATCATGTGTGGTAAACACTGTGCATGACTCAATCGTCATCGACATTCATCCAGACGAAGAAAGGAGAGTTATCAACATAATAGAAGAGACTAACAGAGTATTGCCTGACTTGATTACCTTACGTTGGGGGTTGGTATTCAATGTTCCTCTGGAACTAGAGGCAAAAATTGGCCCCAACTGGCTTGACACACACGATGTGTCGTGATATAACTATGGCTTTACAACTCAAAGAAGGAGTATAAAACGCATGGAACTAACAACTATTGACACTAACAATTACGCCGCAATGGCAAAGGCAATGGGCATTGCCAACGAGACATCTAGTGAGCGTAAGCAAGCTAGTACCCTTGCCCGACTACGCATCAATCACTCACCTGTCATGGGTGAGGCAGAAGTAAATGGCAAGAACGTGAACATGGAAGTGGTCAGCGGTGGTACGTACAAGCTGGAAGTACCAGACGGACCTACGTACTACGCAGAGTCGGTGAAGATTCGTCCGTATCTGCAACGCTTTATGTACAAGCGTTTTGTCCGTGGCATGGGCGATAGTCCTAATCGCTATGTCAAGACTGTCATGGCTGACAACCTGAACATTGACCTCAAGGACAATGATGGTGGGTTCAACTGTGGTAAACCTGCTGGCTACATCCAAGACTTCAAGGCTCTGCCTGAGAAGACACAGGAACTCATCAAGCAGATTAAGCGTGTTCGTGTTGTGCTTGGCACTGTCGAACTGGTCAATGCCACAGACGCATCAGGCAATCCTGTGGACGTAGATGAGACTGCATTCATCTGGGAAGTAGAGAACCGTGATGCGTTCAAGAACGTGGGTGGTGCCTTTACTCAACTCGCTAAGATGAAGCGACTGCCTGTGCAGCACATGATTACTGCGAATACAGAGGAGCGTAAGATTCCTACTGGTGCAGTCTTCTACCTGCCAGTCGTGTCCCTTGACGTAACCAAGACCCTTGACCTCACAGACAAAGAGCAGGGCATGTTTGGTGACTTCATGCAGTGGGTCAACAACTACAACGAGTACATCATCAATGCATGGGCAGAGAAAGCTAACTCCCATGATGACGAGGATGATGAGGTTATCGTTGACGGCATCGTTGACATCGAAGTTGAAGAGGTAGCGTAATGAACCACCCTGCTGAACTGGCTGTGCATCAGTACATGGAGAACGCTGTTAAGGGTAAGTCCTCAATGTCAGAGGATACCATTAAACAGGTAGGCCAAGATGTAATGAACGCACTTCAACGCCAGTTTGGTGGGGGTAACAAGCGAGATAAGTTTGGTCTGCGTATGTCAAACGTGGGTAGACCAACTTGTCAGCTTTGGTTTGAGAAGAACGAACCGGAGAAAGCGTTACCCTTTCCAACAACATTCGTAATGAACATGATGCTTGGAGATATCGTAGAGGCAGTCTTCAAGGGTCTTCTCAAAGAAGCAGGAGTACAGTATGAAGACGATGAAAAGGTTACTCTACAGCTTGATGACGATACATCCATCACTGGCACCTATGATATTGTTATTGACGGTGCTGTTGATGATATTAAGTCAGCATCTAATTGGTCGTACACTAACAAGTTTGAATCCTTTGACACTCTTAGACAGGGTGATGCTTTCGGGTATGTAGCACAGCTTGCTGGTTACGCCAAAGCATCAGGCAAACGTGCTGGTGGATGGTGGGTAGTCAACAAGGCAAACGGCGACTTCAAATATGTACCGGCTACAGGCATTGACGTTGATGCAGAAGTTGGTAAGATTAAAGACACAGCCGATACTATGGAAGAGAACAGGTTTGAGCGTTGCTTTGAGGCAGTTCCTGAGACATTCCGTGGTAAGCCTACAGGCAACACCGTGTTGGGTACTGAGTGTGGCTTCTGTCGTTACAAGTTCACATGCTGGCCCGGACTGCAGGAACTACCTGCCGTTGCATCACAAGCCAAGCAACCTAAGACTGTCTCATACGTGTCACTTGCTGACGAGTATAAGGACAAGGACTTCTTCAAGGGACGGGCAATGTAATGCCTAACGCAAAGCAATTTCGTGCCGCACGGAAGTATGGATATAGGAGTGGTCTGGAACACAAGGTATCTATCTATCTTGACGAACTAAAGATAAAGTACGAGTATGAAAAGTACAAGATTGAATGGGAAGACCTTGCATACCGCACCTATACTCCAGACTTCGTGCTGGATAACGGTATCATCATTGAGACAAAGGGTATGTTTACAGCAGCAGATAGACGCAAGCATCTTGCAATCAAGAAGCAGCATCCTAAGTTAGATATACGGTTTGTGTTTGAGAACAGCAGACGAAAGCTACGTAAGGGTGCCAAGTCTACCTACGCTGAGTGGTGCATCAAGTATGGGTTTAGATACTATGACCGCATCATACCAGAGGATTGGCTGAAGGAGAAGGGCAAGAACAAGCATCCTAAGTTTATCAAGTTTAGTGGAACCAAAGTGAAAAGGAGATAGATATGTCAGAACACATGAGTTTAGAAGATGAAGACTTCATCATCCGTATCAGACCAAGTGTAAAAGAAGATGGTGAATGGACAGGAGAGATTGACATCTCCATTATTTCACAGCCTGACAATCCACTTGACGACGAAGGTTATGGGCAAGTGATGCACTTCTGTAAGATGATGTGTGCCACTGTACCTATCATGGAACAAGATGAGACTGTACGTAATTTAGTTCACACATATGTGATGGAAGTTGTTGACAACGAGATGGACATTGATGTAGAACTAGAGGAAGAGATGGGCGTAGAGAAGACGTATGACGGTAATGTAGTTCATCTTAACTTCAACAGTAAGACAGGGGGCAATGCCTGATGAGGCATGAGCAGTACATGAGAAACAGACTAGCTGAAGATGAGGAGAAACTGATGGATGAGTATTACACAAAGCAAATGAAAGACGCAAAGACAGACATGGTGAACAGTC
>Ga0181397_1000307_pt1 | contig 18532 bp, 17 predicted proteins | sample 20SPOviralmetaG_FD_130126 | JGI IMG/M metagenome (GOLD analysis project Ga0181397, IMG submission 130126) | Marine viral communities from the oligotrophic San Pedro Time Series (SPOT) site, San Pedro Channel, CA, USA - 20 SPOT_SRF_2011-02-23 | ecosystem: Environmental > Aquatic > Marine > Strait...
TATGATGCTCCTAATTATTTAAGTTATTTTACTACAGATTTTAGAGGAAATGATATACAATCTACCAATTTAGGTTCAACTGAAATAAATTATGATAGTCTTTTAGGTGCTTCTGGTGTAGCTAAAATAGACCATGATATTAATATTGATACTGGAGTTGTTAATGAAACTCAAATTGATAATTTAGATCAACAAATTAGTGGTTCTATTAGAATTACAAACAATACTGATACTAAATTTAAATTTGCTTCTACATCCCGATATGATCAGTTAATGAAGATGGGAGATGATAATAATGGTACTATTACAGTTAATGATTTTAGAAAAAATGTAGATCAACCTAGTCAAGTAAATAGTAGAGATTATACTAAAACTGATATTAATAAAACCACAAGGGTAGGTATAGGAAACCCTGGTGCCAGACCAGCTGATAAAACAGCTAATATTAATGATACTAACGATGATATAGGAAAAGATCTTGTTAATAGATCAGAAATTCAATCTGGAGAAGCACTTTTTGGAGGAGCAAATAGAGATTTAATTAAATTTGGATTTGATGTAATAGGAAATAAATCAGGTACACCTTTTAAATCTGTACATTTTAGAGCATTTTTAACTGGGTATAGTGATTCACATGAAGGTCAATGGGATTCAAAACGATATGCTGGTAGAGGTGAAAATTTTTACACATACCAAGGATTTGATAGAACAGTTAGTTTTAATTTTAAAATAGCAGCCCAATCGAAACAAGAAATGCCTTTTCTTTATAGAAAATTAAATTTCTTATTATCTACTCTTTATCCTGATTATAGTGATAATGGATTTATGAGGGGTAATATAGTAAGATTAACATTAGGAGATTTATTTTATCAACAACCCGGTATATTACAATCTTTAAATTTAACTGTTGCTGATGAATATCCATGGGAAATAGCTATGACAGAACCCGAATTTAAAGATAGTAAAGATATGTTAGAAACTCCTCAAATAATTGATGTAGCAGCTTCCTTTAAACCTATTCTTAATACATTACCCCAATTTGGTGGTGACGGTTCAGATCAACCTATATTACTAACAACCCCAGGAAATAGATATTTTAATCCAAGACCCATAGTAAGTTCTGTAAATAGAATTACTAATACAAGCAATGGCTAGACGATACGAAGATATACAAACCCAAAAAACCTTAAGTGGTAAATTAGGATACTTACCTACTCTTTACCCTTCTGTTACTTTATCCAATGAGGATTATTATATTATAGCCCGAGATCAAGATAGAATGGATTTAGTTGCTCAAGATTATTTTGGAGATTCTACTTTATGGTGGGTTATAGCAATAGCTAATGATCTACCTGGTGATACAATGTATCCACCTTTAGGATTTCAATTAAGAATTCCAAGTAATGCCTCACGTGCTATAAGTGAATTTGAGCAGTTAAATAGTAATAGATAAATGTTATGGCGAAGTTTAAAAATATAATTGGTACAGGATTTCCAAAATATGTAACCGATCAACTTGAAGCTAGAAAAAAAGTTGTAAATAAAAATACAAGAGATAGTAAAGATTTACTTTGGTTAAGTAATAGAACAGGTTGGTACAAAATGACTTCTGGGGCTTTAGAACCTAAAAAAAATGAACAATTAGCTAAAGATTATATATTACAAGGTGGTTTAGCTTCTAGAAAGGGAGGATTTGGTGATAGCTATATAAAAGGTCCACTAGGTTTTAAACCAATGCCCGGTATTACTTCTTTAAGTGTAAGTACCGGTGGTAGATGGCAAACTTTATTACAAGGTGAAGTTGAATTTATAGCATATGATCTTGATCAGTTAGATATCTTAAGTAGATTATACATGAGTTTAGGTGTCCATGTTTTTATAGAATGGGGGCATAAACCCTATATAAAAAACAATGTAGTTGATACTTCTAAAGATACTAATCCTATAGATTTTTTTAGCTTTCCAAAAAATGCTAATGGTGCTATTGCTTTACAACAAAAAGTAAATTCTAAGAAAAAAACATTAGAAGGTAATTATGGAGCACTAGTAGGTAGAGTTTATAATTTTGATTATAACGCAAACCCAGATGGATCTTATACTTGTAAAATAAAAGTTATGGGACCCGCGGCACTAGCGGATGCTCTTCGTATATCTAAAAAAAAAGGACCAAATAATGATCCAACACCCGATGAATCTCCAGAAAAAGATGGTTCTGATTTGGCAAATGCACTTATATCTATAAAAAATACAATACTTACTTTACTTGATCCTCAAAATAAGGGGGGAGTAGGAGAATTAAAAGGTATTGATAGTCCTGCTGACACTAAAGAAACTGCCTTAAATTGGTTAGGAAATAAAATAGGAGGCCAAAAAAACGAATTTGGTGATGGTTATTATACTCAACCTAGTTACTCTCAAATATTAACTAAAATATATAAAAATTGTAACTACCCAGGACCAACATTTAATAAAGGAGTATCTTATAATGGGAATTCATTTCAGAAATTTGGTAATGCCCACCAAGTAATTAACCAAATTAATGGTGCTAATACTGATAATTTACAGGCTTTAGATTATAACTTTTATAAAGGATATGCTTCTAGTTTAACTTATCAAAAAACGGGTTTTTTAGGACTTAGTACTATAAACCCTACCTACATTACTTTAGGACATTTATTTTGTTTAGTACAACATTTAGGAATATTTGTTGAAACCTCAGGAGAACCTCAACCCGCTGTATATCTTGATTACCATCCCGATAATACAATAGTAAATACTGGGGCCATAGAAGCCTCTATAGACCCTTCTATATGTTTAATTCCTTTTCAACCTAGCCCTGTTGGATTATCTGAATTTTTATCTCCTTTAGATGTTCAAAACCCAGAAACCTGGGAAGGTCAAAATGGTACAAAAACTAATGCTGATAAATACTTTCCAAATACTAAAAAAGATAAAGTAACTAATTTTATTTCAAAAAGATTTGCTGGGGATAATATAGGTGATGGAAAAATATTTAATGTTTTAATTAATATAACTTTTGCTTTAAATACTTTATCATCTATAGAAAATAATAAAGAAGATAAAGTTGCAAACCTTAGAGAGTATTTACAAAAAATACTAGATGGGGTAAATAAAGCATTAGGTAAAAATAACAATTTTAAAATTGTTTCTGATGAATGTGGATTAATTTTAAGAGTAATAGATGAAAATTATATTCCTCCGTCTATTGAGTATATGACCTTACCTCCATTTGGTAAAGAATCCATAGCTTATGATTATTCATATTCTTCTAAAATTAGTAAAAATTTAGCTAGTCAAATAGTGATAGCATCACAAGCTACAGGTGAAGATTTAAAAAATCTTTCAGAGGATGTTTTATCTTATTTTAAACTAAATAATGGGATATCTGATAGATTTTCTTCTGTAATAAAAGATGCTTACAAAGAAGATAAAGAAGGTAAAGATTTATCAAAATTTAGATCCCCACAAAATTTATTTGACCAGTTAGTTAAAACATATACTATATCTGATAAAGATCCTATTAATGTTGGAGTAGGAGATACTTTAGTTAATTATTATGCTACCCTTCAACAACAACTTACAAATAAAACTTGTGGAGCTCTTGGGGGTACATTTACAGGAGGAGTTTTAATTCCTTTAGAAATGAGTATAACTATAGATGGGATAACTGGTATTTTACCATATAATGCTTTTTTATTACCTAACAATAGACTACCTAAAAGATATAGAAATCTAGTAGCTTTTATAGTATTTTCTATAAACCATACCTTTGATAATAACCAATGGAAAACCACATTAAGAGGACAAACAATAATTAGACCAGAACAATCATATTAAATGACTTATATACCTAAAAAATTAGTAAATCCTGGATTAAGGGCTATAGGAAGTAACTTTGTTGATGCTGATACGGGAGCAGCCTATGTAGGTCCTTATCATGAAAATTTTGATGGTAAAACTTTTACTGGAGTTGATCAATATGATCCTAATAAAAAGGAAATAATACCAAATCCTACTAAACAACAATCAACAACCCAAGTTATTAATACCCCTCAAAATAATTCTTATTCAGAAATCAATACTAAAAATAGTGCTTTATTAAAATATGGTAAAGATCCTGAAAGTTTTACACCATCTCCCTCATCTCAAGACTATAGAAGAGGTAGTATTAATAGATATTTTGCTAAACGTATTACAGAAAAACCACAACGTGTAAAAGAAATTTCTGGATCTGCTTATAATAGTTTATCTAGTAAAGATGGAAAATATAATTATGCTATTTGGAGAGTATTTCAAATTACTTGGAGAATATCAGGTACAGAATCACAAATAAAAAGTACAAATAAGAAAATAGTCGATACAGCTAATAGGGACTTTAGAGGTATTAGATCTTATTTAAGAAATTTAGATCAATTTTATAAAGTTCCTGTGGAAACCCCTACTCCTAGTCGTACATTTAGGGATAATAATTCGAATATTGGTTTAAGGCCTAGAGGAGAGACAAGAAATCGATTAAAGGATTTATATTAGTTATGAATAAAAGGTTATGTATTATATTGTTGAAACAGAAGAGCAGCTAAATAGGCTGTATTGTAACGGAACAGACTGCTATATTCGAATCATTCCAATGAATGACGAATACCATTCTGCTTTGACTTCTCCTTGCCTTGTATACTTTAAAACATTTGACAGTAAAGGATATATTTTTCCTATTAACCATTCAGAAGCATTTAAATTACCTTTGGATAAGGTTATAGAATGGATAGAATCTAAATATGAAAAAATATATACTATAAATAAAAAGGAGTGTTTATATCACTTCGATTCACCAAAATTAATAGACATAAATTATGGAAATTTGGATATGGATTATGTTCCTATTAGGTCCCACTTTTATAATAAGCATGGACATTTACCATTTTGTAATTCCTTGGTACCGATCTCGAAAATTTATGAGACGGAAGAAAAAATATTTAAAGAGGTTAAAGGAACAATCCCAGAACAAATAAATAAATTTTATAATGATACTTTTCCAAGAGTATTTAAATCAATTGAAGAACAAGGGTTAAAAGTACACCCCGATTATTTCGATAAACATTTTAAATACCATGAAAAAGAATGGTTTTATCACGCAGATACAGTGTATTCTAAATATAATCTATATAACCTCACCACTCGCCCCACAAACTCATACAATGGCGTTAATTTTGCTGCTTTAAATAAAAATGATGGTTCAAGAACTGCATTTATACCGAAAAATGATATGTTCTTTGAATTCGATTATGACGCTTATCACGTAAGAATCATGGCTAAACTAATTGATTTTCCCTTAGACAGGGGCTCTGTCCATACCCAATTAGGACGCATGTATTTCGGTAAAGATGAGCTAACTGAAGAAGAATATGCTAAATCTAAAGAACTTACCTTTAAACAATTATATGGGGGTGTGTTTAAAGAATATAAAGAAATACCTTTCTTTAAGGCAATGAATGAATACATAGATAAGCTATGGACTTTATTTAACGCTACAGGAAAATTAGAATTAGTTGGAGGAAAAATACTAGATAAAGAACAAATACAAAACCCAACACCAAATAAAATTCTAAATTATGTGATTCAGTCCGCAGAAACGCATAATAATGTAATTTCTGTAAAACAAGTTATAGAATATTTGGAGAATAAACAAAGTAAAGTTATATTATATACATACGATTCGTTCTTAATTGATTATGCAGTTGAAGATGGAAAGGAAGTACTAAAAGAAATTAAAAAGTTATTAGAAATTAACGGTTATGTTATTAAGGTTGCGTATGGCCCTAATTATAATTCCTTAAAAGAAATTTAATATTTATTATGGATTACGATATAAATTTTGACGATTTGGCAAACAAATTATTTTGCACCTTTACAGCTGAAGAACAACTAGATTCCACCCTAGCTACTATAAAAGAACAATATGATATTTTATTTAATAAAATATTTGTTTTGTACGTGGAATCAACTAAGGAATATGTGTGTACCTACAACGTAGATTCCTTTAATATGGCAGATTCCATATTAGAGAATACTATCCTTTTACATAGAAAAAAAGAATCTAATACTTTATATACGATTAATGCACTTAATGATTTAATTTGTTCATTAAATGGAGGAAAATTAGATAAAAGTTTTAGAGTAAATTGGCAAGATTACCGCAACTGTATTTTACTTACAACCAGTGGCGAGTTAAAAAAATTAGATACCAAAGTTTACGAAATAATTAATTTTTAATTTGGTTACCTAATAGAGGGTTATTATATTATTAACAGTTACATTAAAAACAATAAATAGTTATGGATTTAAATTTAATCTCAAGCAAGTTAGAAAAACTACAGTCCCCACAAGGACAAAAATCAGATCAAAAATTTGACAGAAGTCAGTATTTTTGGAAAGCTCCTATGGGCAAATCACAAATTAGATTTGTACCCTTTAAGGAAAACAAAGACAATCCTTTTACTGAAGTGTATTTTCACTACGGAATTGGAAATAGAACGATGATCTCACCAATTAATTATGGTGAAAAAGATCCTATCGTAGAGTTCTCAAAAGAATTACGTAAAACATCTGAACCTGAAAATTGGCGTTTAGCTAAAAAGTTAGAGCCTAAAATGAGAGTATTTGCTCCCGTTGTAATTAGAGGTGAAGAAAATAGAGGAGTACGTTTTTGGGAATTTGGAAAACAAGTATATCAAGAATTACTTAGTTATGCTGCTGATGAAGATTATGGCGACTTTACAGACGTTGTATCTGGTTTAGATATGACAGTAGAAGTAGTTCAAGGTAATCCTTACCCACAAACATCACTTAGAGTAAAACCAAAACAATCATCATTATCAGATGATAATACTTTGGTTGAAAAATGGTTAGCTGAACAACCTGAATTGTTGAAATATTATAAGAAATATTCTTATGATGAAATGAAAACAGCACTTCAAGAATGGCTAAACCCAGAAGAATCTACTGAAGAAGCAAGTGGAGGTAGTATTTTAGATGGACCTGCTACTGATTTTGGAAACAAAAGCAAGGATACAGGTTATACACTTAATGTCAAAACAAAAGAGACAGTAAGTGATAACGATTTCGACGACTTATTTAAAGATTAATTTTTATGGCTAGAAAAAAAGCAAGCCTTGGAGGCGATATCTCTAAGTCTGTTAAGGGAACATTCTCCCTTGACAAGTTCAAAGCTGCTAAAGGCTTAGGAACTTCAAACAACACCTTTAAAGAACAGGAATGGATACCACTATCTCCTGCTTGGCAAGAAATGGTATCATTACCTGGTATTCCTCATGGCCATATTACTTTATTACGTGGACATTCAGATTCAGGTAAAACAACAGCTTTATTAGAAGTAGCTGTTAATGCTCAAAAAATGGGAATTTTACCTGTTTTTATCGTTACGGAAATGAAATGGTCTTGGGAACATGCTATGATGATGGGTCTAGAAGTTGATTTGGAAAAAGACGAAAATGGTCAAGTTACTAGTGTAGATGGTAATTTTATTTATGCTGATAGAGGTCAATTAGGTACTGTTGAAGCTGTCGCAGGATTCATGGCAGATCTAATGGATGAACAGCGAAAAGGCAATTTACCAATGGATATGGTATTTTTATGGGATTCAATTGGATCTGTGCCGTGTCAAATGTCAGTTGAAAAAGCTAAAAACAATAATGAGTGGAATGCTGGTGCAATGTCAACCCAATTTGGAAACTTTATTAACCAAGAAATTCTATTATCACGTAAAGAATCTTATCCCTATACTAACTCATTAGTAGCAATTAATAAGATTTGGGTTGAAAAACCAATTGGACCAATGTCACCCCCTATTATGAAAAATAAAGGTGGAAATACAATGTTCTTTGATTCAACTTTAATTGTAACCTTTGGTAACATTTCAAATGCTGGAACTTTAAAAGTTAATGCTGTAAAAGATGGTAAAAAGGTAGAATGGGCTAAGAAAGTAAAAGTAGCCGTTGAAAAAAACCACATTTCAGGTGTTACAACTACTGGTAAAATTGTAGTAACCCCACACGGATTTATATCTGATACTAAAAAAGATATAGAAAGTTATAAGGAATTACATAAAAATGAATGGGGTGCTATTTTAGGTGAAGGTCCATTTCAAGTAGTATTAGAAGGATCAGATGAAGAAGAATTTAAAGGTATAGTTTCTTCATCAAATGGATAAAACACATCAGGATATTCTCAATAACTTGCATGAGGAGTCTACTCTGGAGCCCCTGCACCTAAATAGCAGGGTGCTCCTAATAGATTCAATGAATACCTTTTTACGCTCATTTGCAATGATTCCTGCCATTAATCCACAAGGTAACCATGTTGGTGGTTTGGTTGGGTTTATGAAGTCTTTAGGCTATGCTATAAAGTTAATACAACCTACTAGGGTTATTTTAGTATTTGATGGTCAAGGAAATATTACAAATAGAAGAAATACATATTCTGAGTATAAAGCAAATCGACAGATAAAACGAATTACTAATTTTAATGTATTTTCTACATTAGAAGAAGAATCTGAATCGGTTGGTACTCAGATGATGCGTTTATTAGATTATCTAAAAACTTTACCTGTTAATATTTCAATTATAGATAAAATTGAAGCAGATGATACTATAGCATATTTGTCTCAAAAATTAAAGGATGATGTAATAATATATTCTGCTGATCAAGATTTTCTACAGTTAGTAAATGAACGAATTACAGTTTATTCACCAATTAAAAAGAAATTCTATAGACCTAATGATGTATTTGAACAATATGGAATGCATCCTTACAATTTTATTACAATGAAGTGTCTAATGGGTGATAAATCAGATAACCTCCCCGGTGTTAAAGGTTTAGGTCCTAAAAAATTAATGAAATATTTTCCTGAAATAGCAGGACAAAAGAAATTTACATTACAGGAAGCATACCAAAAAGCTACAGATAAAGTAGAGGAACATGGAATTTATGGTAATGTCCATTTATTTAAAAGTCAACTTGAAATAAATTACGAGTTGATGTGTTTAGAAGAAATTGAATTAATTGAATCTGATAAAAAGGAATTAGATGAATTAATAGAAACTAAACCCTATAACTTTAATAAGTCTAAATTTTTGGGGATGTATGAAAAAGATTTATTAGGTCGTGGAATACCTAATACAGAATTTTGGTTATCAGAGGTATTTACGTATCTTCAGAATTACAAGGTTAAATAAGTTATGACATTAAAAACATTATCCCAATACGGACCTCATTTTCAAGTAAAAGTTATACATTCTATATTAAAGAATAAAAAGTTTTTACTTAATATTAGGGATGTAATTATACCTTCTTATTTTGAAAATCAAGCACATCAATGGTTAGTAAAGGAAGCATTACAATATTTTGATGAGTTTCATACTACACCTACACTTGATTTTCTTAAAATTGAAGTTAAAAAATTAGATAATGATGTTTTAAAAACAGCAATTATTGATCAATTAAGAGAAGTTTATAAAATGGTAAACGATGATCAAGAATATGTTGAACAAGAATTTCAAAACTTCTGTAAAAACCAATCATTAAAATCAGCATTACTTAAATCAGTTGATTTACTTCAAGATGGAATGTTTGATGATATTAGATTTACAATTGATAATGCATTAAAAGCAGGACAAGATAAAAATATAGGACACGAGTATATTAAAGATGTAGAATCTCGTTATAAAGAAGAAGATCGTCAAGTAATACCTACTCCTTGGCCTATTATTAATGATAAATTAATGGGTGGTTTAGGTGGAGGTGATTTTGGTCTAATATTTGGTTCACCTGGTGGAGGTAAATCATGGACTATGGTTGCTTTAGGTGCACATGCCGTAAAATTAGGATTAAATGTTGTTCATTATACCCTAGAATTATCTGAAGGTTATGTTGGTAAGAGATATGATGCACATTTTATTAAACAACCTGTAAATGTAGTGCATTTACATAAAGAGAAAATTAATAATTATTTAGATAATTTAAAAGGTACATTAACCATTAAAGAATACGCACCTGGAGAAGCATCAATAAATACTATTGAAGGACATCTACAAAAGATGACTGATTTAGGTTATCCTGCTGATATGATTCTTATTGATTATGTTGATTTACTAAAAAGCAACACCAGTGTTAAAGACGAAAAAGAAAAACTTGATAATACTTATGTTTCTACTAAAGCATTAGCCCGAACCCATAACATTCCAATATGGTCTGTATCTCAAGTTAATAGAGCAGGTGCAAAAGATGACGTAATTGAAGGAGATAAAGCAGCAGGTTCATATAATAAAATTATGATTACAGACTTCTGTATGTCTTTATCAAGATTACCCCAAGATAAAGTTAATGGTACAGGAAGATTTTTCTTAATGAAAAATAGATATGGAATGGATGGAATGACCTATTATGCAGATGTAGATGTTGCAACTGGTCATATAGAAATGGATGAAACCCCTAGAGAATTACCTGATCCTTCAACTAATCCCCAACCAGTATTTGCAAACGAGAAAACAGAACAAGATAGAAAACAGTTAGCTCCCCTTGCTAATAATTTCTTTCAAAACTCATCAATCCCTTCATGATATATACTATAGTTATTGACCCGTTTTTAAAAAATAATCTATGAGAGACATTAAAAAAGAAAGAATAGTTTACAAACCCTTTGAATACCCAGAAGCATCAGATTACTGGTTAAAACAACAACAAGCACATTGGTTACATACAGAAGTACCCATGATGTCAGATATAACTGATTGGAAACAAAACCTAAATAAAACTGAAAAAAATATTATTGGTTCTATTTTAAAGGGTTTTGCCCAAACCGAAACAGTAGTAAATGACTACTGGACAAATTTAGTAACATCCTGGTTTAGAAAACCTGAAATTATTAAAATGGGTGTTACGTTTGGAGCATTTGAAACTATCCATGCTGAAGCTTATTCTTTATTAAATGAAACTTTAGGTTTAGATAATTTTAGTGAATTCTTAGAAGATGAATCTACAATGGCTAAAATTGAAAATTTAATGGATGTTAGAGATGCTCATGATGGAACACCTGATTGGTCTGCTAGAGCAAAATCACTAGCTATATTTTCGGCATTTACAGAAGGTGTAAATTTATTTTCGTCATTTGCTGTTTTATTGTCTTTTAAATTAAGAAACTTACTTAAAGGAGTAGGACAAATAGTAGAGTGGAGTATTAGAGATGAATCATTACATTCAAATGCAGGGTGTTGGTTATTTAGACAATTATTAGAAGAAAATCCTGATTTAAATACACCTGAATTACGAGCTGAAATAGAAGAAGCAGCAAGATTATCTTTAAAATTAGAATTAGATTTTATTAATAAAGTATATGAAATGGGAGATTTAGAAGGTTGCCCAAAATATGATTTAGTATCATTTATTAAACATAGAGTTAATACAAAAATGAGTGATTTAGGTTACGGTGCAATAGTAAATGATATTGATCCTGATGCAATACAAAGAATGAAATGGTTTGATTCACTATCAGCTGGAAAACAACATACAGATTTTTTTGCAAGTCGAGTAACAAATTATAGTAAAGGTGCCCAAAATTGGGACGCAAATGATTTATTTTAATGAAAACAATTAATACAAGTACCTGGGAATCAGGTAAAGATTATCCTAATTGGATGGATGAAATTTCTTTAGCAACAATTTCTAAAGGATATCTACTACCAGGAGAAACACCTAAAAAAGCTTATAGACGAGTAGCACAAGCAGCTGCAATTAGACTTAAAAAACCAGAACTTGAAAATAAGTTCTTTAAAATTATATGGAATGGGTGGTTAGGTTTAGCGTCTCCTGTTTTATCTAATATGGGAACTGATCGTGGTTTACCTATTTCATGTTTTGGAGTAGATACACCTGATTCTATTAGAGGGATTAGTTTAACAAATGCCGAATTAATGAAATTAACTTCTCAAGGTGGAGGAGTTGGGATTTCTGTTTCTAGAATTCGTCCTAGAGGAACTGAAATTACAGGAAATGGCACTAGTGAAGGAGTTGTTCCATGGTGTAAAATATATGACTCAGCTATTATAGCAACTAATCAAGGTTCAGTAAGACGTGGTGCTGCTTCAGTTAATTTAGATATTGAACATCCAGATATTGAAGAATTTTTACAAATTCGTAGACCAAAAGGTGATCCAAATAGACAATGTTTAAACTTACACCAATGTGTTGTTGTAGGAGATAACTTTATGCGCAAACTAGAATCAAGAGATCAAGATTCTATGGCATTATGGGCTGAACTGTTAAAATCAAGAATGGAAACGGGTGAACCTTATATTATGTACAAAGATAATGTAAATAAAAATAACCCTATTGCTTACATGATGAATAATCTTGATGTAAGTATGACTAATATTTGTACAGAAATTACATTATTTACAGATGAAGAACATTCATTTATTTGTTGTTTATCTTCTTTAAATCTAGCTAAATATGATGAGTGGAAAGATACAGATACTGTAGAATTAGCTACATGGTTTTTAGATGGAGTAATGCAAGAATTTATAGATAAATCAAATGGTAAAGATTCTTTAAAAAGAACTCATGCTCATGCTAAAAAAGGTAGAGCATTAGGTTTAGGAGTAATGGGGTGGCATACTTACTTACAGCAAAAAGGAATGCCTTTTAACTCAATTGCATCTACAGCTTATACACATAATATTTTTTCTAAAGTTAAAAATGATGCAGAAAAAGCATCAAGAGATTTAGCAGCTGAATATGGAGAACCACTATGGTGTAAAGGCACTGGTATGAGAAATACGCATTTACTTGCTGTAGCTCCTACTGTATCGAACAGTGTTATTACTGGTGGTATTTCTGCTGGTATTGAGCCATTACCTGCTAATATTTACACATTTAACGGTGCTAAAGGAACATTTATTCGTAAAAATAAAGTATTAGAAGCAATACTTGAAGAAAAAGGAGAAAACAAAGAAAAATGGTGGGATCAAATGCTAGCCGATGGAGGTTCAGCACAAAACTTACCTGATAATGTTTTAAATCCATCAGAAAAGGAATTGTTTTTAACATTCCCTGAAATTAATCAACTTGAATTAGTTCGTCAAGCAGCAATTCGTCAACGATATCTAGATCAAACACAATCTTTAAACCTTTCATTTGACCCTAATGATTCACCAAAATGGATAAATCAGGTTCATATAGAGGCTTGGAAGTTGGGAGTAAAAACATTATATTACCTTCGTACTGATTCAGTCATTAAAGGTGATTTAGGATCTAGACAAGCTGATTGTGTTAGCTGTGATGGATAATATTTACAGTTGATTAGTAGTAATAATAGTTATATTTTGTTTAATTTTAAAATCTAAAAACAACGAAAATGAAAAAACTCGTTACAGGATTGTTAATATTTTTAGCAATTGGAGCTTACGCTCAAGAATCATCTACTGAATCTAAAACTATCTTAGATGTAAATTTAGAAGAAGTAGTAGTATCTTCACGTGTTATTGATGTCGCTAAAGAAAGAGAGACACCAATTGCCGTAAGTACAATTTCAGCACAAGAGGTGTTGTTAAAAGTAGGAAACCAAGAATTTCCTGAAATTATGAACAAAACCCCTGGGGTGTATGCTACAAAACAAGGAGGGGGATATGGTGATAGTCGTATTTCACTACGAGGTTTTGATCAACGTAATACATCATTCCTAATTAATGGTCAACCCGTTAATGATATGGAAAATGGTTGGGTGTATTGGTCGAATTGGCAAGGATTAACAGATGTAACATCTAGTATCCAAATCCAACGTGGTTTAGGAGCCACTTCATTAGCAGTACCATCAGTAGGAGGTACTGTTTCTATTTTTACTAAAAGTGCTGAAAAAGCTCAAGGTGGATCTATAACTCAAATGGTTGGAAATAATGGCTATATTAAAACTACAGCCCTTTACAATACAGGAGTTAATGACAAAGGATGGTCTTCATCTTACCTGTTAACTAAATGGTCTGGTAATGGATACATTTATAATACATCAGGAGCAGGATGGACATATTTTGCCTCAGTAGGATACTCACCCGAAGGTTCAGCTCATAGCTTGAACCTTTCTGCTTTAGGTGCCGGACAATGGCATCATCAAAGAGATGTTTGGGTTTCAATACGTGATTATCAAAACTTCGGAGAAGAAGGAATTGATAGACGTTGGAACACAAATGGTGGTACTTTAAATGGTGAAGAGTGGAATTTACGTAGAAATTTCTATAATAAACCCCTAGCTACATTAAACTGGGATTGGGATATTTCAGATAATGTACAATTAAACACTTCATTATATGGTTCAGCTGGTAGAGGTGGTGGAACAGGTCCTAGAGGTAGAAATTACTATGAAGGGTCTATTGATATGTTACCTTTTAGAAAAGATTTAACTGAACATTATCTTGAAGATGGTAAAGGTACTCGTGATGCTAATGGATTTATTAATTATGATGCAGTAGTTGCTCATAACTCTCAATATGAAGTAGGATCCCACAATGATAAAGATTATGCCAGAGATGTATTAGTACGTAGAGCATCTATGAACTCTCATAACTGGATTGGAGCTATTTCTAAGCTTAACATCCAGAAAGGTAAAATGAGATATTCATTAGGTGTTGATTTACGTGACTATACAGGTTATCATTATAGAGCAATGAATAATCTGTTAGGTTTAACTCAATATGCTTCTACTGGTAATCAAAACTTAGGAACTCAATTATATGATTCATCTGATTTAGTATCAGCTAATCCATTTAGAGGTACTAATATTGGAGATGATGAAGCAAAGATTGCTTATTATAATATTGGGTTTGTAAAATGGGCAGGATTTAATGGTTTAGTAGAATATGCCGGAGATGACATAACTGCTGTATTACAAGTTGGTTTATCTAATCAACAATTTCAAAGAGAAGATAGATTTGCAAACGTAGATAATCCTATTTCAGATAAAGCTAACTTAGGTGGTGGGTATCTTAAAGGAGGTATTAACTATAATTTTACTGAAAAATCAAATGTATTTGTAAATGCTGGATTTATTGATCGTCAACCTTTATTTGATGCAGTATTCCCTAATTTCCAAAATAATATTAACCCAGATCTACAAAATGAACGTATTGAATCATTTGAGATTGGATATGGATATATTGGTAAGAGATTAAAATTAAATGTAAATGCCTATAATACTAATTGGGGTAATAGATTTGTTTCAAGAAGTTTATCTAACCAACAAGGTGTAGATGGAAGTGCACAGTTTAGAAATATTGATGTTACTCACAAAGGTATTGAAGCTGAAGCTACTTATACAGTAGGTGGTACTAAACTAAGAGGTATGCTATCTCTAGGTGATTGGACCTATACTAAAGACTTCGAAGCAGAACTATTTGATGAAAATCAACAATCAATTGGTACTGGTACTCTTTACTTAAAAGGAGCTAAAGTAGGTGATGCTGCTCAAACAACTGCATTACTAGGTATTGACCAAAAAATTGGATCTAATATTAGAGTTGATTTAGATTATAGATTTGTAGATGGTTTATATGCTGATTATAGTATTACAGATTCAGCATTTACTCAACCTGATAATCCTGGTGCTTTACAATTACCATCATTTGGTTTAGTAGACTTAGGAGCTACATTTTATGCTAATAATGGATGGTCATTAAGAGCAAATATTAATAATTTATTAGATGAAACATATATTGCAGAATCTAATAGTAATATTCACACTGAAGCAGGTTCAACAACTTGGAACGGTGTAGATGTACGAAATAGTGTATGGTTCGGGTTTGGACGAACTTGGAACGTTTCGCTCAAATACAAATTTTAAATTAATGGGGGCTTCGGCCCCCATTTTTTATTTAAATGGAAGTAATAGGAGAACTTTGGCAACAACATGGGTTTAAAGATTTAGGAAACTGGATTGATGGAGCTATTGCTGTTGGTTTATTTATGGGACTCTATTATTATAAAAAATGGGTTGATCACAGATTTAAATAGATTATGAAAAATTGGAATGAGGGTGATACTTTTGGAATAATATTCATTAGTATTTTAATAGCAATGTTTTTATTTTTAGTACAACCTGCTAAAGCAGCAGACTGGGGTAAAACAGGTCACAGGATAGTAGGTGAAATTGCAGAAAGACAATTAAATGAAGAAGTAAAAGAAATTGTATATAATATTTTAGATGGTGAATCACTATCATCAGTTAGTACATGGGCAGATGAGATGAGGAGTAATCCTGATTGGAGACCTTATGATAAATGGCATTACGTAAATCTACCATTAGATATAGAATACCCAGATGCTGATGTACCTGAAGAAAATGTAGTTACTATAATTGAAAGATGTGTTGCTATACTTAAATCACCTTCTTCAGATAAGGAAATGAAAAAATTTTATCTTAAATATTTAGTTCATTTAGTAGGAGACATCCACCAACCAATGCATACAGGTAGGTATGAAGATTATGGTGGTTCTAAAATTTATATTACATTTAAAGGTAGAAAAGGATCTGATAATAAAACAAATTTGCATGTATTATGGGATACTAATCTAATAGATGATTTTAAAATGAGTTTTACTGAATGGAGTAATCATTTACAAAATAAGTATGGTAGAAAAGAAATAAAACAGAGTAATGCATTAGAATGGACTTTTGAATCACATTGGTGGGCTAGAGATATCTACAATAACACACCAGATGGTTCATATCTTTCATATGATTACGTTTACAAATATCAACCAGTATTAGAAAAAAGACTGTATTACGCAGGAATAAGATTAGGTAATTTAATAAATGAAATATTCGAATGAACAAAGAATTATTGTATAAGATTTTTGTCGTATTCATTGGTACAGGATGTATGATGGTAGGACCCTTTTTTGTTAACTTTTTATTAGGTAAAATTTTATCTGTAATAGGATTAGCTTTATTAACAGTTCAAACTCAAAAAACTAAATCATATAATCTATCTCTACTAAATGTAGTAGGTATTTGTGGTTATTTATATAGTATCTTTACTCAATGAGCAAATTAGTTAATTTATTTGGAGGCCCCGGTATTGGAAAAAGTGGTATAGCAGCTGGTATAACCTACAAGCTTAAGAAAAACCATATTAGCTGTAATAATCCATATGAATTTCCTAAAACTATAGCGTGGGACAATAACCTCCCTGCAATTAAAGATCAACTCTATATATTTGCTAATCAACATAGAGGAATAGCACAGGCATATGGTAAAGTAGATTATATTATAATTGATTCTCCAATTTTATTTTCTTCAATTTACCACACTTATTATACTAAGGGTTATCCTGCTGAATATTATAGACAACCATTTCATGATTTAGTAATTGATTTACATAATCAATATGATAGTATAAACATATTATTAGAACGAGGAGAATCAGTACATAATGATGGTGAACGATTTCAAGACTTAGAAGAATCAATCATTATAGATAAATTATGCAAAACTATCCTAGATAAACATGATATACCTTATCATACTATAAAGGTAGATAAAAATGCAGTTAAAAAAATAATGAAGTTATTATAAAAGAAAGGGCGCAAAAACGCCCTTTTCTTATTTACAGCATCTAATATAAGCTGCCCACATTTTTTGTGCAGTTTTAAGATCAATTTGATCTTCATCTAGTTGATTTTGAATAAAAGTATACATTTCTTTCTTTTCTTTTTCAGTCTTATTATGACCATATAGAGATGTTAAACATCCTAATAAAAAAAGAATAGTTACTAAAAATAATCTTATTTTGTTTAATTTTCTCATAATGTTAAATTTAGTCATCGATTATAAATATTAACGTCATATTAGAGTAATATACAATAAAAAAGCGTCATATCAAAATTTGGCTACCGGGGAGACTCTTCGTATATTTACGGCATAATAATAAAAATAAAGGTTATGTCACAATTAGAATTATTCAGATCAAAAGAACAAGAAGAAAGACTTGCTTCTAACTTAGAAAGATATAAAAAACAACAACTTCAAAACGAGAAAAATTTCAATACTATTCAAGAAGAATTTGATAGAGCTGGAATGATTAAAGATCTTCATTATGAAATTGAAGGTAAACCTACATGGTCTTCTAAATCAAAAGAATTTAAAATATCAAGTTGGAAAGAACCAGATGTTATAGAAAATGTTGATGTAGAATTTTTTGATGCTGTTATTAAGGTTAAATATGATAGATATTATAGTCATGATAAAAAACTTCACCATTGTGTAAGTACTGTTAGTCATGAAAAAAAATCCAATTGGAAAAATGGTAGTTATACTGACACCATTTTATTTGGAAATCATAGTTTAATTGGTAGTTATAGAAATGTTAAAGCTGAAACTTTAAAACAAAAAATTGAAGATTCAGTTAAAATTGCTAAAAGACAAAAAGAAAGTGATAGTGCTCAAATGAAA
>Ga0181397_1000309_pt1 | contig 18454 bp, 22 predicted proteins | sample 20SPOviralmetaG_FD_130126 | JGI IMG/M metagenome (GOLD analysis project Ga0181397, IMG submission 130126) | Marine viral communities from the oligotrophic San Pedro Time Series (SPOT) site, San Pedro Channel, CA, USA - 20 SPOT_SRF_2011-02-23 | ecosystem: Environmental > Aquatic > Marine > Strait...
TAGCTAATGCTAATGCTTGTGGAACGAATACTGCACCCTTAGAGTCACCAGAACCATCTCGTGACAATACTCCTGATTGGAATATTGGAACGCCAAATGCTGTCTCGTTTCCTCTAAAGTAATTTTTGATAACGTCAGCAGTAACACCTTCTGGAATAGGCTGTGCAGCCATACCAGTAGATCCACCACCTTGAATACCAGTTACTTCTTGTACAAATGCTCTGATCTGCTCAGGGTGAAAAACACCACTAGCTTGACCTGGAGCCATTCCAAAAGAAGCGTCATTGTCAGTTTTTAAGTAAGACACAGCACCTGCAACGTGGTAGTAAGTAAGGTAGCTTCCTGCTGCACCGATTGAGTTTGAGAACCCATCAAACAGAGTTGTAAGATCACTTTCTAGTAATCTTCCTAAAGCACCACCTTGTACTTCTCCAACGTGTGCAAGTATGTCGTCATTGTTTTGTCGAGATAATCTATCAGACACAAATGTCATGATTCCATGCTCTGAAGCTGTTACGCTTGTCACAGAAACTGACAGTTGTTGAGGAGCTGATATGTCTACACCTTCTGTAACTGCTACAGCATCGTTTCTACCCCAAATTGGAATATTAACTTGCTTTGCACCCTGAGGTATATCATATCTACTTACCAACTGGTTTGTTGGACCAGCAGGCTCGATGTTTGCTATTGCAGAAGCAATAACAATATTCGACATATCTGACAGACTTGAACTACTCGATAGTGAAAGTCCACTTGCCATTGTATTTATCCTTTTTTGCTAATTAAAGACTTGCGTAGCCTTTATTTTTTATTTCATTTCTTGCTGCACGATACTGCGTAGCATCAAGCTGGCCATTAGCCATCATTTGCGATAAATCGGATATAGTTGTAACTCTGTTACTTCCACCTTTCGGAGCAGAACTCGTACTCGGAGGTGCCTGAGTTTGTTGAGGAGTATCCTGTTGTGCAGGAGCCTGTTGAGCAGGTTGTTTAGGAGTTGCCATTTCATCTATGTTTTTCTGTGCCAGTCTTAACAACTGTGCAGTAGACATATTTTGGTTCCACCCTTTCCAGACTTTTTCATCCGTTTCCTGGATATTAACTCCAGATTCCGTAATCATTTGCCTAGTTGTTTCTGCAAGTAACTGTTGCTGTGGAGACATCTGAGGTTGTTCTTGCACTTGTGGTGCAGGAGCCTGTTGTTTCTCTTCTAGCTTAGACTTGTAGTATTCAACCTGTTGTTCAGGATCAAGCTGTTCAACTTGAGCTCTTTCAACACTCTCAGTAAATTTAAGAACAGGTTCCAATCTTTTATCGATCATCTCCTGCAACTCTTTCTGTTGACTTGCCGTATGATTGGCAAATCTACCTTGAAAAGAATTTAAAGCTTTTTCTGACGCATCGGCTGCTGCCTTTGATGTCATTTCAGCTATCTTCTCTGGTGTAAGAGTTGTATCTGCTTTCTTCTCTTCTGGCTGCCCTTGAGCTTCCATTGGTGTCGTTGCAGCATTATTTACTTGTTCAGCTATTTGCTGTTCTTCTGCCGTATCAGGTTCTTGTTCTGGTGAAGCCTTAACTTCGTTTTGGTCTGCCATGAGCCGTAACTCCTTCTACTATCGGACATTTTGTCCGTAGGACATTTTATATAAAAATAACATTAATTATGAACTTAAGTCAACTCCAAACTTTCTAATTCCGTTTTGATAAACATCTGGAGCAATGTGTCCTGTAGTCTCCCAAACGCTTTCACGATCTTTATTATTTAGGTTTGCAAGTGTGCCTGTGTAACCCCATCTGTACAAGAAACCATCTAGTCCAGGGTTTTGTTTTCTAAGCTCTTTTTTAACTCTTGATATTCTACCTGTAAGTTTTTTTACTAAACCTGCATATTCATTTTCTCTTAAAAATGTATCTCTTTGAGATTGAGTCATTGCTTGAAAATCATTTAAAACAGCTTCTGCAAATGCTGGATCATCTTCTCTTTCAATAACTGCTTGTTCGCTTGCTTGCCAATAAAACTCAAACTGGTTTCTTGCATTGTAAAACTCTGCTTCATAAGGCATAAGTGATTTACCTGACCTTAAAAAAGTTTGTGCATAATCATACATTTCAGTTCCATATCTGTTAATAAAGTCAGCTTCCGCTATTTCTTTTGCTCTGTAATCATAACCTTCAGGTTTATCAAACGCTTCGTTATTAAGTACAGTTTCTATGTATATCTCTGCTATTTGATCTTCTATTTGTACATTGTCATTAAATTTTTCACCTATATCTGTAAAATATTCTTGAACCTTAGCTAAGTCTCCACCTGGCTCAAGCCTTGCGTAAAAATCTTTGTATCTTGTTCTTCTTTCTGCGTTAAGTTTTTTCCACTTATCGCTATCTCTTAAATCTCTTATACCTATAAGTTCGTTTTGAACAGCAGATGATATTTCTGCAAATTCTTTTTGATAAGTGTTTCTAATTCTTTCTCTTTCATCGTAATATATTTCTTGTTGTGCATATAGTTCATCACTATTTTTATCTGATATTTGTCTTGCAAGTTGAGTATATTCAATTATATTTTCGTCTTGGTTTATTGTGTCTTTTTCAACTTTATTAAGTTGATCATATAGTCTTCCATATTCATCATACGCAAGAGTATCTCTTCTACTTCTTCTTCTATCCCATACAGTTTGAGGTTTTGCGTTTAATCCTGAAAATTCACCAAGTGTACCTGCTATACCTGTTCTGTATGGATCACCTAATGTTAAGTTTTCTAACCAAAACGGCATGAATTGTGTACCAAGGTGTTTAGATACATCACCTGCATCTTCAAACTCTTGACCTAAAAAGTTAGAACCTCTCCACATATCCCTTATAACACCTGTGACTGGTGATCCCCTACCCATCAAATAATCCATTGAATTACCTAAAACGCCTTGTTCATATATGCTTTCGTCAGTAATCGCACTATCACCAATTTTAACAGCAGCTTTTGTAAAACTTCTCCAAAAGGAACCAAATCCAATTCTGTCGTCACCAAGTTTAACTGTAAGAAAACTACCACTTCGAGGATCAAGGTCAGCTTCTTGTCCTAATGCTTCCGCCATAGCAAGGTATGTACCTAAACCAAATGCAGCCGTACCAATAAGTGCTTGTTTTGCGGCTTTACCTTGAACTCCACCTCTAGCAACATCTGCTAAAAGAGAAAAACTTGCTCTAGTATATCTAGGTGAAAAAAATAAAAAGGCTCGTTCTATTGCTTGTTGACTAGGCCTTAAACCTGCTTCTGTAGGATTAAGTGCACCTGTAGCTTTATTTAAAAAATTTGTAAGACCTCTTAATCCACCTTCTGCCTTGTTTGCTGTTTGATACATAGCTTCAAAACCTTTTAGTCTAAGAACATCTGATGCGTGAGTGTATGAGTCTTCAAACCTTCTTAATGTTTGATTGGTAAGTGCTTTTCTTCCCTCTGCTAAGATTCTACCTTTATCTCCAGTAAATATTGAATTATCTAAACCTGCATATATATCAGTTGCTTTTCTACCTAGAGCTCCACCATTATCTACATATGCTTGCAACAAGGTTTTGGTTACTGCTTCACCATTTTCAATTAGTGTAATTTGTTTTTGGGCTGCTTCTGCCATAAATGTTTCCATGGATTCTTTTTGAAATAGAACTTTGAAACCTTGTTTAGTTGATACACCCCATGCCTTGTACAAGTTTCCAGCTTCTTTAACTCCACCAGTAAGTAATTTAGTAGTAGCAAGACCAAGTATAGGCAAACCTTGTAGTAATGAAAAACCAAAGTCAAACCCAGTTCTACCAACTCTCATGATGTCACCTAAGTTACCAAGTGCACCACCAATAGATTTAAATTTCTGTGCAGGTTCTGTTACCTCAAGAGCTGCTATTCTTCGCAAGTAATCCTGATCTTGAATATCAAAGAAATAGTTTTTACCAAAATCTAATTGTTCCATGTTTTCAAGTTTTTTAGTTATTTTTTCAATAGAGTCATCAGTTAGGTTTTTTGCAAAAGTACCCATACCCGCAAGTCTAAGAGTTTCTTGCAGTTTAGACTTTTTGTTAGTTGGTTTTTTAATTTCCTGTCTAAGTTGTTTTAAAACTCTTGCTCTTTGAGTTGCTTGCATAGCAAAACCTTTAACACCTTCTTTTCTAAATTCAGCAGCAACTTCTTTTTCTATGATTGCATCGTCTATAAGTTTAAAAGCACCTCTTGTATATGCTTCAATAACTCCATCAACGCTATTACCAACTTTAATTTCGCCCTTATCTACAAGGTCTCTTACCTGAGTATCAAACTCAGAGTCATCAAATATTTTTCTTCTCTTGCCTATATTTTTAGGGATTGCATCTCCTGGTCTAACTTGTTTTATAATCGCATCTTGCCTTGCTTCATCCATTCCCTGAAATACCAGTTGCCTTGGAAAGTAAGATCTTCTTGTTACTGTTCCGTCATCTAAAATAAATTTTTGCGAGAGTTTTGCAAACTCTACACCTGCATCAGTCATTTCATCTGCAATCTCGTCAATATGCTTGTAAATATTTCTCATGTACAAAAGTTGTCCGTCTTCTAAATTGTCAAACGCACTAAACTTTCTTAAATCTTCTGGTTGTAAATTAAGCCATCCAAGATTATCAGCATTTTTTCTTCCTTGTTTTTTAAAATATGTTGAAGCAAAATCATCAAGACTTTCTCCATCTTTTACTACTGGAAAAGCTCTTTCAAACACATTACCAACAAATTGTTTATTATCAGTATTTTTAAATGGTGTGCTAACAGAAGTTTGTTTATTTTTTGTAAACTGTTCTCTGATACCTGATAGATTTATTTCTTTACCAGTTGCATCTTCTGCTGTGCTTTTAATGGAAACTTCAAGCATACCTGCATCATCAACATTAAATAATTTTTCTCCACCTGTTTTTCTTGACAATAAAGATGTTCCAAACCTTGTTTTGAGTGCGACAGGCATAATTGCACCCATAGCAGCAGCAACCCTGCTTTCAGCGTTACTTCTAAGTATATTTACTTTACCTGCTAATCTTTGTATTGGATCTGTAACATCAAGGGTAAAGTTTGTTCCCTTTACAGCAGCAGTAAACTTTTGTGCATAACCACCAACAAAAGGTACTTTCTTTAGATTTTCTGCTATCTTACCTAAGCCTTGGGAACTTATAGTTTCTTCTGCATTTTTATCAATACTGTTTATTGTTCCACGTTTTGTAGATATTCTTTTCTTTGCAACTTTTATTGCTGTGTCAGTTGCAGCTTTACCACCTTTAAATACTCTACTTACTGTACCAACACCCAAGTATGTAAGTGGATCAAACATAACTTCTGTAGTGAAAGCCGCACCTCTTCTAAACTCTTTATTTTCTTTAGCTTCGTTGTAAGCCTGTCTTGTGCTTGCTAAAAAACTTTTACCTTCACTTTGCAGTTGTCTTCTTCTGTCAGAAATTGTTTTGTAAACAGCTTTTTCTGTTCCTATTCCACCTTTCTTTCTTTGTGTTTCAGGGCTAGACTCAATTAGTTTTCTAAGAAGATCTGATCGTGTAGCAACTTGAACTGCAAATGCACCACCTAGGTCTCCTGTGTAACTTATTGCTGATAATGCTTTACCAAATAAACCTTTTTGTTCTTCAGGTTCAATTTTTAATGGAGTAACATTTCTTTTTTCTTCTAAACTTGTGACACCAGCTTGCCCTAAAGGTGTAGTTGGATCTTGAAATTGAGGAGTTTTAGCTATCTCTTCAGCTCTTTTTGCTGTTTGTCTAGTTTCTCTAGCTCTTAGCAGTTGTTGAAATCTTGGATCAAAAGGACTTACCATATTTCTCCTAATTAAATAATGTTCTTGGTGCTAAGTATCCAGTAAGATCAAGACCTGTGTCGCCAGGAGTGTTTTCTTCTCCAATCTTTGCTAATCCAAAAGGTGTTATACCTTGAGCAGCAGCTTCACCTTGAGCTCTTGCAAGTTCAATATCGGATAAATTCCTTAACCTTTGCTCAGTAACACCTGAAAAATCTCTTACATTAAAAGGATTTGCTTCTTGTCTTCTAAGGTCACCTTCTTGCGTTCTTCCACCTACAGGTACAAAGTTTGGATCAAATACTGTGCCGCTTGGATTTGTTATATTAAATGTTCCAGGTGCTTGTTGTGGTGTCATTGCAGTAGTTTGCATAGGGCCTTGTGGTATTGGTGCAGATCCTGGTAACTGACCTCTAAGTAAAGGAGAGCCACCTGAAGCTACTATTGCTGCAAGTTGTGCAGGGTTTGAATATAAATCTGCAACATTTCTAAATTGTTCAGAAGACTGGTTTATTCTTGCTAGTTGCAAATCTCTTTCTCTTTGTCTTTCAAGAACTTCAAGCTCTTGTTGTCTCCCTCTTCTAAGTTCTTCTTCTTGTCTTTGAAGTAATTGTTGTGGTGTAAAACCTTGCACAAATCTTTGTTGACCTGGATCAAGGGGTTGACCAGCAGCATCTAAAGGTGAAAAGAAACCTCCTAGTAATCCACCTGATTGTCTTAAGGCTTCTTCTGCAAGTCTTTGTTGCCTTGACAACCTTTCTTCTTCTCCAAGAGGTGTTAATACCTCTCTAAACTGTCCTGTTGCATTTCCTTCTGCATCAATGACTCTTTCTTGAACTAATCTACCACCAGAAGCCTGTATTGATCTTGTCTCTCTTTCTAAATCTTCAAGTTCATTTATGCTTAAAGAACCAGTAGGTCCTCCAAATAAACCACCTGATGCACTTACTTGTGCTTGCAAGATGTCATCTGCTGAACCTTGTAAATCTGTCAATGCCCTTACTCTTTCAGCGTACTGTGCAAGTAAAAGTTCAACAGCAGGGTTTGGCACAACTCTTGTTGAAGTTCCAGGAATCATATTTCCATCTGCATCAGGAATTGATGTAGTTTCAGTTACTCTAATAAATAAATTGTTTGGATCTAATATTTCACCAGGAAAACCAGGAAAGTCATCTGGAGTTATGTTTCTTCTATTACCATTTGCATCAACAGGAAGGTTTATACCTAAAGCAGGTGATGTTGCTAAAAAGTTTGATAAAGCATCCGTTACGTCAAAATCGAGAAACTCTCCAGATACATCTTCTATGCTAACATTACCTAGACCAGGAACTCTGTTTAATACTTCATTTCTAACACTTTCTTCTGAAGCCAAAAAAGGTGTTAATTTAGTTTCTTCTTGGGGTAATTCGTTAATTATGTTGTCAATAAGTTCTTTTTTTTCTATAACTTCTTGTTCAGTTAAATTTGCTTCTTCTAAAGTAGTTCCTTCAACTAAATTATCAATTTGTATACTTGAAAAACCATTAGCTGACAAAACTTTTCTAGCATAGTTTTCACCACGATCAGCAATAAATTGTTTTAAATTTTTTGGATCGGCTGTAAGTGCATTTCCAAGTAACCTTAACTCTTCTTTTTGTAAATCAGAAAGAGAATTTATGTCTATAGGCAAAGAATCAGGATCTTCTTCTTCTATTGTATTTATTTGTTCATCTTCTCCGTTAGTATCAGTTTCAAATGTATCAAAAATATTTAAATTTTCATCACGAAACAAACCACCACCACCACCACCTTCCATTACATCGCCTTCAAACTCTTCTACTGGAGTTCTTGTATCGATTGTGCCTGGTGCAGAAAATTCAGGATTAAATGCAAATGGTGAAGGAGCTGGGCCTTGAGTTGCACCTTGCATCATGAGTTGGTTGTTAATATCAAAAGGAACATTTCCAGCAGATGTTTGACCTGCATCATTAGGTAAACCTGGAGTTGCTTCACCAGTACCTGAAAATTGGTCATACCCAAAAGCATCACCATAAAATGTTTCATTTTGGTTTGGAAAATTTGTCATAGTAATTCTTGGTTGTACTGCTGGTGGTATGTTTGCACCAGATGGCAATAAAGGAGATGTACCTCCTTGCGTTATAGTCGGTGCATTAGGGTTGGATAGGTTTATAGTTCTGCCACCGACATTACTTGTTCCTGTTCTTGCATCAAAATTTCTTTGTATTTCAGGTACATAATTGTTTGTTCCTCTGCTTGTGTCAGGCAAGGTTAATTGAGTAGCACCGCTTTCAGCTAACTGATTATTGATTTGTCTTTGAGCATCAGCTTCTAATTGTGTAAAAGACCTACCTGCTCTGTCATCAACCTCAACTTGTTGTTCGTAAGTGTTGCCGTCTCCGCCAATTATGTAATATCTAAATATCATATTTATATCCTAAATGGGTTGTTGTTCATATTCAAGGGGTTCTTTTTTCTTTGTGTTTTTTGTTTTGGTAGTTCAGGTTTAACAACATCCTTGAATGAAATATCTGCTTGTTCTAAGAATTTGCCAACCATTGTGTCAAACTCTCCAAAAGCTATGTCTATTGATGTATTTTTCTTTGCTGCCATTATTGTCCTAACCCTGGAGGTAGATCTGCTCCCTGAACTCTTCTGTTACCAGTACGAGGTGAAGCTATCTGCCTACCGACTAATTCTTGTTCTCTTAAACTGCCTGGAACTACAGGTCTTGTATTTGTCTCTACTCTTGCCCTTTCTGTCGCAGGAGATCTTTGAGGTTGGTTTCCAGCACTAAAGTTACCCGCATTTGGTAGTTGCGTATCACCTTGAGTGTTAAGTATGTTTTGTGCTATCTCTTCAGCTTCTTGTCCAGTTGCTGCTCCACTTGCTTCAACTAATTGTTGCAAGATTGGAACTCTTCTAGCAGCTTCACCTTGCAATACTTGTTGCACTTGCTCACTCTTCAAGAATCCTTCTGCAAGTAACTTAGATCTAACTTCAAGTGCGTTTGACACTCCTGCTTTTCTAAGTGCAGTATCTTGGTCAATAAACCCTGTTCTCCAAAGACTGTTGTACAAGTTAAGTTTTCTTTCTTGTTCTTCAGGTGAAGTAGGGGAGAGTTGAACCATATTAACATAGTGACCTTTAATATCTTTAGGTCTTACGATTGCATCCATAGGCCCTGTTTCTGTTTTACCAAATACAGTTACCTTGTCTTGAATTACGTTTTCAATAATGTGCAATATGATTGCGTTTCTATCTTGAAGTCCTCTTTGAGCTGCTTCAACATAAGCACCAAAGTTAAGTGCTGCTATACCTGCTAATACAGCAGTATGATAACCACTTGCTGCACCAGTTGGTCTTTGACCTCTTGATACGGCAGGTGCAGTATTTGATTCTATTGCTTGTTGCATCATCTGTTGTGCAACTACGATTGAACTTGGAGGATCAGGAGTTATTGCTCTTTCCACGTTTACGTTCTGTGGCAAGAAGTTTTTGGCTCCAGGTGTCTCCTCATACTGTTCCATGACTTGTTCGGTAATTCCAGGAGGACCTCTAAAGTCTCTGGTAGGCCAAGCTGAGTTACCTACAATGTCAAGATACTGTGATGCCAATCTTGATTCTGCTCTAAGCATATCAAAGTTACCATGAAGTATTCCACGATAAAGATGCGAAGCATCATTACCATCTGTCATAAGACCTGTATGGGGCCAGTACATTGTAAAAGGCAAAGTCTTGTAGCCGTGTCGCTTCGGCTCTAATGCAAATTTGCCATCAGCCATGTAACATACTTGACTGTGAGTCCAGGTTTCCACAAATTCTACTGTTCCTTCTACAGGTCCATCCCAAGAGGGAAAGTGAGCTCTCACCCACGAAGCATCTATCTCATAAAAGTGCATTACCCATCTTGGATTTTGAATATTATTGGTATCCCACACCATCATTTTGGGATTTACACACGTTGAAGTTATAGGCCAATTAATGTTTCTTCTGTTTAAAACATCTTGGAGTTGTTCTTGATAATCACCAACATCATCACCTTCTGGTGGTTCAGGGAACTCTTCCCATCTGTTGGCTGCAAACTCTGTCTTTTCAAAAGCTACACCATATAGTGCCATGTGTTTTGCTGTTTCTCTTCTAGTTGGTGAGAACTGCTCAAGCATATGATTCGCACCCCTGAGAAACTTCTCAAGCAGTTCTGCCCTCGCTTGACCTTTCGGACCAGGCGGAGGTACTGATATATCTAAAAATTGTGGTGTGACGTGAGCAACAAGTGTGTTGATTGTAGAGTGTGCAGTTCCAAGTCTTATCTGTGAACCTGTTTCTGGAACTGAAAAATCAAAGTTTGATAAATAAAATTCTTCAGCTTCTTCACAGTTGTCGTAAAAACTGTCAAATTCTTTTCTTCCAGAATCAAGAGTTGATTGAACCCAGTCAATAGATAACAGAGGTTCTTCTAATGGGTTTGCACTCTCTCTGTTTATTTCTTCCTGTGGATCAACGCTACTTGAGCTTCCACCACCATAGTTCATTGTCATAAGGTCTCAATTCCTTCTTGTTCCAATAGTTCTTTCCTCAATCTCCTCCACTCCAACAACCTAGAACCTTTGTTCCTATAATTGTTATTTAAGGGTTTTATACCCCTTTTTGATCTTGGAGTTGCCAAGAGTTCAATAACATCGGATGCAGGATCGCAAGCCATTAAAGCTAAACATTCCGCATCAACCCAGTCATCTCTACCTCCCGACACCGAATAGAACTGATGCCCTCTATTTGCCGTTTCCCTATGAGCAATATCTTCTAACTGACTAATAAGTTTACCGAAACTTTGTGGAAATGCAACAGTCTCTTTCTCAAGTGATAATGCGTAATCTAAAAATAACTGATACTTTTTGCTTGGTGTAAAGTTATATCCTACGATTGGAATTGAATGTTCAAGAAGTTCACGATAAAGTACGTCTTCTCCTAATTTACCACCAAGTCCTGTAGAGTCCATATATATTTCTTGCAAGTTCCATCTGATGGCTTCTCTCTTGATTGTCTCTAGTTGCAGAGACCAGTCAGTCTTCATAAGCTCTACAGCAAATACAGATGTTCTTGTAACCCTGTTTTTAATTATCATTACAGTTGCATCGTTAGTTCTTCCAAGGTCAAGTCCTGCAACATAGTTCTCTTGTTCGTCTGGTTTCATCATTTCGTAGGCATCACTTGAATATGCAGCAGTAATATTTCTAAAGAAGTTACCAGCACCTTCAGGTTGCTTTGCCATATAGAACCTTTCCCATATACCTTCAGTAAGAGATCCTTTCTCCTCTTCAATCTCAAGTCTGTCATCTTCTGTCAGGTAGGGGTTGTCAAAGGTGGAAGCATGGAACGCTTCCCTTCTAACAGAGGGATTTTCCTTTGCAATCTTAAAGTTCCTTGCAAACCAATGCTGAGAACTTTCTGGAGGAACACCCTCAACAATAGCCCTACCCAGTCTTCCAGGTGAGTTAAGAGTAGGCCTTACCTTGTTCCACGCAGCTTCTTTGATGTCTTGGGATTCCGCCATGTGTAAGAAGTCAAGACCTACAGTCTGTAATCCTTCAGGGTTGTCAGCAGACTTTAGTTCCCAAAATACAGATTGTCTCCATCTGTTGGGTAACCAGTTGCCTTTTTCATCTTTTAAATCTAACCATACGTGTAAATCATCTTGTTTAAATCCACCACCTCTACCACCAGCTTGTGCTTTGGTTCTTGTTTTACGAACAATGTGTTTTGGAATAAATGCCTGCATCTCGTTCCATACCTGCATCATCTGAGCTCTTGTAGGTGCAACAGTCCAAATATGAATAGGGGGTACCAGTCCTGCTTGTTCTGCCGTTAACCTTTCTTTCTTGCCTGGAAACTGTACAGGGTTTATTGATGCTTCTCTGATTTGTCGTAATGCTTCCTGTAGAGCAGATCTAGTTTTACCTGCTCGTCTTCCAGCCTGTACAAATTTAATCTTAGCTTTGGATTCGTGCATCTCTTTTTGCCAAGGATACGCTTCATATAGGTTAGGCATATATTACTCCATTTTTTTTTACATTGTAGTAGTGGTGTTTCTTACATAATCCGTTTGCAAATATATCGTTGCTGCAATGTATAGTAATTATTTTCTTGTATCTATGTTGACACTTCATAATTCAGGAAGCCCATCTCCTGAGTAATCGACTTCTGGAGCGGGACCATTGTCTTGTACTATGCCAGGTTGCCTTTCGTTTTCCATAAAGTATTTTATCTCTGGCCTTGAAGAGACAGGCTCCATGTGTTCTAAATATCCGTTAGCCATCATCTTAAGTGCAAAGTTAACACCAGCACTACCTTGAGCCTTTGCTCTCTCTAAATGCATAAAACTAAGAACGGCTGATTCGTGAGCATACACAGTATCTAAGTGTGACTTCTTTATATATGTTTTCTTTGATCCAGGAAAGATAGGGTAGGAGTCCGTATCTCTGTATTGAGCAAGTTTTAATCTAAAGGTTTGGTCTTCTTCTATCTTTGACATAAGTTTCTTCTTATCCCATCCAAACTCCTCGCACATCTCTTCTATACCTTCATCACTAGATCCAAAGACGGGTAGAAGTACATACACCTGTTTAAGCTGCCTAGTCCATTTCTTCCATTCAGGTATAGCTTTTAATACTCGTCTCTCTATTTCAGAGACTCCTGAACTACTTTTTGCAAGCATATTTTGTAAAGTCATTAGCCCTCCAGAGCTTAGACATAATGGACGCACTTGACCATTTATTAATCATCAGTATACTATTTTTTACATCTAATGTAACCGCACAGTAACGGAGTAGGTGAGTCAGGTCACTAGAAAAAGACCAAGACCTACATGGTTACTTTCACTGGTGGGGATAGCTCCGCTGCCAGGATTATATAAGGGGTACAGGGTCGGGAATACCAATGCTTATATTAATCTGAAAAGTTAGCGATTTTAGGTATATATATAAGGGGTGGCCTATATCTAAAAATAGTTTATTTCAACACTCTGACTACCTCATATACATACTATAGATGTCAGTCGGTCTATCGGCGGTCAAACCTGTGAATTAAAGAACAATCTAAACCTAAATAATAATAATAATAATATAAATAATAGGTATAGTTTAGGTTTAAACAATCATAACAAGACAAGAAATACCAACACCTTAACAACTACAACACCTATTAATTTCCCCTTAAATTTCCCTCTTCTTTCTTCGAACTCTTGTAACAGTCGGAGTAAGTAACAAGAAAAAATCAAAAAAAATAAAAAAATCCTTCTTTATAAATAACAGTAGGGTAGTAGTTTTTAATTACTCCCCGACCAATACCCTACTCATTAAATAATTGTTCAATTCTTGGATGTTCTATGTCTAAAAATAGGCCTTGATTGGCAGCCCAAGGGCCAAAAATTGTAAGCTTTTAGGTTTAATCCCTGGTGATTCCCTACCCTACTATTAATATAATAATATTTAGTTCTTGACATGGATTGTAATAAACCATAATATAGACATAACAAACAATTTGATGGAGGTTAAAACATCATGACTACAACAATACAAAACCAAAATACTAAAATAGAAATATTAGATGGTATTCATTACGAAACTAATAAGATAAAAGAATTTATCTTGACTGAGGTCAACGATGATTTTTACACGGACTTTAGTACAGATTCTTTACTAGGATTTAATGAACTAAAATCAAGAATCTTAGAAGGAATTAATAATTGGTCAACTTTTGATTATTGGAGTTCGGAACTTATTTATAATTCTAAACTTTTAAAATTCTACGAAGAACACGAAGATTTTATAAATAATTACATGTACCAACAATCCGAAGAACAAGGGATCTCATACACACAATTATTAGATTCAATTAATAGAGATGGAACGAAAATTACAGATATTGACGATATCAAAATTTATTCAACAATTTATACGATTGAATCAAATTCTTACACATTACACGAAGAATTATATCAATTCCTTAAGGAGGTTAACTAATGAAAACTTTAAAAGTAGAAATAAAGAATAATTATGGTAGGGATATGGTTTATCCAATATGTGAAGATTCACATAGATTTGCAAATTTATGTGGGGGTAAAACTTTAGGAGAAGTCGGAGGAAATAATTTAAATGAAACTAATTTTATTTTAACAACTATAAGAGGGTTAGGATATGAATTTGAAGTAGTAAGTAAAAAAATATAAACAATACATTAAAAAGAGGTAAAAAAATGGATATACAAACAATCTTAAAACCAACTGAACAAGACTTATTAATTGAATTGGAGGTTAATTATGGATAAAGAATTAATAAAAAATAAATTAGATGAACTTGAAAATTGTGTCAACGATATTGTAACAATGGATGAAATACATTCAATCATTTTAGATAGTGTAAGTATTTCAAGTTTCACACATTTAAACGATGTGAACGATCTTGAATTATTTATAAGTAGAATGATTAAATACATCTCACATAAAGGAGGGATTTAAATGGATAAATTATATACAGATAAGAGGTGGAAATGTGTTGATTGTGGAAGTGAAAATATAACTTTTCAAGTCTTCATAATTCAACAATCAAACAATGAACCAAACACCGAAAATTTAGTAAGTGAAACATATAAAGTAAGAAAACGATATTATGATGGAGATTATGACTCAACAACAATTAATATAAATTATAAAGAAGTTCAAATTGATTGGGATCATGACAACATCGGGAATTGTCTTGAATGTTTAACAGAAGTAGGAATTGAGGAGGTTAAATAATGGATTATAGATGTGAAGAATGTAATCGAGAATTTAATGAAATAGATTTTATTAATAATAATGATTTCATTGAAAACCACGAAGATTATTGTCAGATTTGTGAATTTAAATTAAGTAAAAATATAGAGGTATAAAATGGAAAAAACAAACAATATTAAAACCAAAATTAACAAATATAGATGTAAGAACTGTAAAGGTCAGAATATACTTTTTGATTTATGGTACTCACAAATTGATAACACAATTGAAATAAAAAATAAAAAAGGTCATTGTTACGATTGTTCAATAGATGAAACAAGACCACCATTATTACACACTATAAATGGTATTCAATATTACGATGGTGTAGTAGAAATTGAGGAGGTTAAATAATGGACATCCTCTTTTTATTCCTATGACATACCATAGACATTTAAAGTGTTTCTGATGAGGATTGAATATCCGAAACTCCCCTATCTTTTGGGGAGTCAAACACAAACAATAAAAGGAGAAATATGAAACAAGGAATAGATGTTTCAGAACAAGTTAAAAAGGTTTATGAACTTTATGGTGATAATAAAATCAATGATGATAAGTACATTGAACTTTTAGACAAAATGAAAACTACTGAATTTTGGTTAAATTATTCAGAAGAAGTTAAAAAATTTATAGAAGAAAATAACAAGGTTTTCTTTTGTGAATGGGATGATTATCTTGGTGAGATTCATTCAGTAGAATCAATGTATGACCAATACAAAGATAGTAACCTATTTCCTAATACTTTATTAGGTTATATGACTGAAAGTAGAAATGGTGGAAGTCTTGATGATATTTATTCAAAAGATACTTTTGGAGATTATGAGGACTTCGTTTCACTTGTTAAATATAGTTATGTTGGTGAAGTGGTTGTTGAGGATAACATGACGATTGTGAGGTTAAAATAATGAAAGATTTAATAAAGAAATATAATTTAGTTTCAGTTCATGTTGGAGGTGGTTTAGAACATTGGTCTTATGAAGATAAAGAAAATAATAAAACATATTCAATCAGTAGTTCAGAAAGAGATTGTCCTGATCTAGATACATATAAAAAAGACGAATTGTGTAGTTTTACATCTTGGAAGTCTGAAAACTTTTTAGGTATTTGGAATGAGGAAGATTATGAAAGTTTTGATGATACTTTTGAAAATGGATTAAAAACAATAACTAATGGAGGTTAACTATGAAATTAATAAACGAAAAAGATATTAAGGTTGGATATTATTTATCCTACTATGACGAAAATACAGATGACACAATGGAGTGGAAATTTGTAGATCCTAAAAAGATTGAAGTAGATTCAATATGTGAGAGTTGTCAGAAACCAATTAACAAAAATGAGGTTGTTTTATATTTAGATCTCATGATGGTTTCATGGACAATTCATACAAAGTGTATTGATGACAATTTTGACAATAGAGATCTATCAGATTTCAAAGTCATTCAAATTGATTCTAAATACTTCTAAAGTATAACTGATGAGGGTTTAGTACCCGAAACACTTTAAACACTTCTTAGAGTGTCTTATACAAACAATAAGGAGTAAAAATAATGGATAACAAAGAAAAATTAATTGAATGGTTAAAAGATTGTCCATTTCCATATGAAATAGACAATGAATTTATGGAAGTAGTTACAGTAGGTTTTAATATAGAATCTTTAAACTCAATAATAACAAATGGGAGAATAAAATAATGAACGGGTAGGGGGTTAATCCAGGATTTTCATCAAGGCCAAAAATCAAAGCTTAACTTTTGCAAAAAATATTTTTGTAAGAATCACCAGGTTTTGCGGCCAAAAGACTAGGACATAATGGTCGATTACATAATGGTCGATTACATAATGGACAATTACATTTGACACGATCCATAACATGGGTGTAGACTACCCATACAAGCAATTTAGAACTAGGAGGTAATGGACTAAGAACACAAGTAAATACAATCAATCAACTAAAAAAAAGGTTAACAATGAAAAACATTATAGCAAACTTAGAACCATATACAGATGAAATTGAATACGATGATTTTCAATCTGATATTACGGATGAGTTTGCAAAACACAAATACAAAAAAGTTTATGTTGAGGGTAAAGACTTAACATGGAGAAACTTAATTGGTACTCAAAAATTTATTCTCGATGATGTCATGGACATTGTTTGGAAATTAGTACCAACAAATTCAGACTTTACATACAGAATAGAAAAAATTACAAACAATCACTACAAAGTTGAATCATCTAATCACGATGGCAAAGAATACTTTGAAATAAAAATAAGGAAGGTTAGTTAAATGGACACATTTACACCAAAAGAATACATACTAAATGTTTTGAATCAATCTATGGTTTCGCTGCAAGATTCATCAGACAATGACATCATGATTCCACAACTGTTACAAGCCGTAAGGTTACTAAATGAATGTGATGTTAAGTTAAGAGTACAAGAGAAATCTGATACTCCTGACATAGATTCAATTCAACTAAACAACTACGAGAACAGGAGGGCATGATGACTAAGTTAGATGATAAGACTAATGAACAAATTGCTAATGTTTATGAACAGATAAACAATGAGATCCTGGCACTTAGAAACAAACAGGATTTGTTAAAAGAAGAACTTGAAAGACGGATGGGAGATGATGAAGCGTTAGCTTGTGATGGCTTCAATATCCAAAAGAAGATAACGAAGTGGGTATACAACGATGACTCCATGACGGGCAAACTTAAAGAACTAATTACACCTAAAGAATGGGATAGCTTAACTAAGGTTGTACCAGAGAGTAAGTCTTGGAATGGCACTAAGATTTATGCTTTAGGTAGAAAATACAAAGGTAAAATTCAGGCCGCTATAGATGAATCTAGGTCTGCAATAAATTATAGACTAGAAATTAAAAAAACAGACAATCAGGAGGAACTATGATTGGAAGACACATACTATTCCCAGAAGAATTATGGGAGAAATTATTGGCTTTAGAAAAACTAACAGGCAATAAACCATCACAATTAGTCAGGCAATTTGTAATTGCTGGAGTAAAAAGCAAACTAACGGAGGTAAATAATGGTAAATAAAGAACCACATCCTGAAGATTTAGGAGAATTTGTAATTGAAACTAAATTGAAAAGATCCATGAAAGTAAAAGAAACAATGGTTGAGGACATCAAAGGTGGAGATTATGGGCAAATTAAGGGAGTTACAGGAACTTTCTTGCTTATTAGTGGTGCGGCAAAACTTGCTGATGACTTTGGATACTATGCGGTATTAAAAGATCTTAAAGAAGAACCACTTGGGGAAGGTAACCTTAAGATAACTACAACTCTTGATATCATGGATGGAGATGGGAAGCAGATTGGATCAGGTGTTGGAACTTGGGATACAACTGAACGAGGGTTACCTGATCGTCAAAGAGGAATGGCCATCAGTTATAAAAGGGCTTTCGTGCTTGGAATTAGATACGCTTGTAATGCTTTTGGTTTGTTCTCCCAAGACGAGGACATTGTTAAAAGAAGTGCGGCGGGAGAAGTTGCTGATGTATTCCAAAATACTCAAGGCCAAGCTTACCAACGAAACGATTTACAAAATCAGGGCAAAAAAAATAAATCTGGTTATGATTATGGTGATAAGCCATTTGCACCTTGGGATTTTGATAAAGAAACTGGTGCATGGATTGTTAACGCTGGAGGTCATAAAGGCAAAGATCTAATTGATGCTGTTCGTGAAGCTCAAGCTAACTCTACAAATTGGGTGGAGTGGCAATTAAATAATCCAAACTTAGTAGAAGATTGTAAAAAAGCATTAATAGATGCTGTTGAGGGTAAACTCTAATGTCGTTTGCTCA
>Ga0181397_1000310_pt1 | contig 18411 bp, 20 predicted proteins | sample 20SPOviralmetaG_FD_130126 | JGI IMG/M metagenome (GOLD analysis project Ga0181397, IMG submission 130126) | Marine viral communities from the oligotrophic San Pedro Time Series (SPOT) site, San Pedro Channel, CA, USA - 20 SPOT_SRF_2011-02-23 | ecosystem: Environmental > Aquatic > Marine > Strait...
ACCCGTACGGACCATCTACCAACTCTTACATTAGTTCAGTACCAGCAGGAACATACTATTTACAAGTAACATTATCAAACGGATGTATTTGGACAGGTAGTATTGTAATAACAGAGCCTGGTACAGGAATGTCACTTAGTGCTGTTATAACAGATGAGAATCAGTGTACTGATTGTTGTGGAGCAATAGACTTAACAGTTACAGGTGGTAATCACTTTACACAATCAGAGATAGTAACACAAGAATTGGTTCCAGCAGATGGTGATACTCCTGCAGTAAAAATCTTTGGTGAAGTACAAACTCTCACTAAGACATCAGACATTGCAGGAAGTATATCAGTATCAGGTATAGGGGTCTCTGGCTCAGAATCGTATAGGCAGTTCGTAGCGTCCGCTAGTAAACCGCTAATTGGAGGTACTAGTGGTAGTACCTGCATTATTACTAAGGTTTATGATATTGGAGACAATGATACTAGTAATGTATTTGCAAATGATGGGGCATCTCAGAACGTAGCATTCGAAACTATTGGTGATAATTTCATAGACTTTACCGAGTCTAATCCATTCGGTGACCCATCGGAGACTTATTAATGTTTGGAAATCATTTTTACCATGCAACCCTAAGAAAATCAGTTGCAGTATTTGGTACTCTTTTTAATAATATATCAGTAGTTCGTAAAGATGGTTCTGGTGGTATTTTAAGTCAACAAAAAGTTCCACTTGCATATGGACCAAAACAAAAGTTTTTGGCTAGATTAGACCAAGATACTAATATTGATGCATCAATTGCTCTAAAATTACCCAGAATGGCATTTGAAATTACATCTTTAGCACAAGACTCTGCATCAAAATTAAATAAGTTAAGTAGTATAGTTGAATCACATGGTAGTGATGTAACTAAGAAAAAGAAAATAAGCTTCTATACAAACTATAATATAGGTATGTCACTCTATATTTTGGCCAAGAATCAAGATGATGGTTTACAAATTATGGAACAAATACTTCCATATTTCCAACCAGATTATACAGTAACAATCAAACCAGTAGATGGCTTTGATTTTAAACAAGATGTCCCTATAGTACTTACTAATGCAGATATCCAAGATGAATATGAGGGTGATTTTATTTCTCGTAGAGTTCTTGTATATCAACTAGATTTTACAATGAAGATGAAGTTTTACGGACCAACTAATGATAATGCTAATATTATCCGTGAAGTAAATATAGATTTCGAAAAATTTGGTGGAACAGATAACACTAATAGATTTGAGGAGATGGACTTCACAGTAGGTAGCACAGATACAGCAGATAACTTTACTGTAACTACTACCATAGATGAAACTCCAGCACAAGATTAATATGGATAAAAGAGATAAATTGAACGCGTCTTTGGAAAAAAATTTACCGACTAAAACTAAGGTAAATGTTCCAGCGATACCAGAAGAAGAGAAAGATATCAAAGATGATTATGAATTCTCCCGTGATACATATAGAGATTTAATTGCCACTGGTACTAAGTCTTTAGATATACTTGCAGAACTTGCAAGAGAGTCTGAGCATCCTAGGGCATTTGAGGTACTATCTAAGTCTATAAAAGATATTAGTGATACTACTGAAAAGTTAATGGCACTACAGAAAGCCAAGAAAGATTTAAAAGATGAAAAGAAAGATGATGAAGCTAAGAGAGTAACCAATAATAATATGTTTGTGGGTAGTACTACAGATTTACAGAAAATGTTACTTGATAGAGATAGAGTGATTGATGCAGAGAATAAAGAATAACGAGTTTGGTTATTTAGGTAACCCTTCAGTAAAGCGTGATGGAGTAGAAACTCAATTCACGAAAGATGAAGTGCTTGAATATGCCAAATGTATGCAAAATCCTGCATACTTTGCTCGTAAATATCTTAAAGTTATATCATTAGATGAAGGTTTAGTACCCTTTGATTTATATGATTACCAAGAAAAGATGTTTGGACACTTTAATAATAATAGATTTAGTATAGTATTAGCATGTAGACAGAGTGGTAAATCTATCTCATCTGTTGCTTATTTACTATGGTATGCATGTTTTCATCCAGAGAAAACTATTGCAGTACTTGCAAATAAGGGTGCTACGGCAAGGGAAATGTTGGCGAGGGTGACTCTAATGTTAGAGAACTTACCTTTCTTTTTACAACCTGGCTGTAAAGCATTGAATAAGGGTTCAATAGAGTTTAGTAATAATTCTAAGATTATGGCTGCGGCTACTAGTGGTTCTTCCATTCGTGGTCTTTCTATTAACTTACTCTTTTTAGATGAGTTTGCTTTTGTAGAGAATGATGCTCAATTCTATACATCAACTTATCCTGTTGTATCATCTGGTAAAGATACTAAAGTGATTATTACTTCTACTGCTAATGGTATTGGTAATGTATATCATAAGATTTGGGAAGGAGCTTCTCAGGGAACTAATGAGTATAAACCGTTTAGAGTAGATTGGTGGGACGTTCCAGGGAGAGATGAGAAGTGGAAGGCAGAAACCATTAGTAATACTTCTGCATTACAGTTCGAACAAGAGTTTGGTAATACTTTTCATGGTCGTGGTAATACTCTTATAGATGCAAATCATCTGTTAAGTCAAGTAGCTATAGACCCAATTAAATATAGAGAAAATATATTTATTTACAAAGAGCCAGTACCAACTCATAATTATATCATGACAGTAGATGTTTGTAAAGGGCGAGGGCAAGATTATTCTACCTTTACTATTATAGATGTATCAACTGAAACTTTTGAGCAGGTGGCTATATTTAGAGATAATAATATATCTCCGATGTTAATGCCTGATATGATTTATAAATATGCCAATATGTATAATGAAGCATATGTTGTTATAGAAAGTAATGACCAAGGTGCTGTTGTATGTAATGGATTATATTATGATTTAGAATACGAACATATGTTTGTTGAATCCTCTTTAAAGGCAAATGCAATTGGTGCTACAATGACCAGAAGAGTAAAACGTATTGGGTGTTCAACAGTAAAAGATTTAATAGAACAGAAAAAGTTAATTATACACGATGCACAAACAATTATAGAAATGAGTACATTTGTTTCTAAGGGTAGTAGTTATCAAGCCATTGCACCTAACCATGATGATTTAATGATGAATTTGGTTATGTTTGCTTGGTTTACATCTACCGATGTGTTCAATGGTATAACAGATATAGATATAAAGAACATGCTATATAAAGAAAGATTAGCAGAAATTCAGGACGATATGATTCCCTTCGGTTTTATTGATGACGGAGAAGAGACTGCTACCCCAGGGGTAGGTGACGGAGAAGGAAATGTATGGTTCGAACAAAAATGGAAGGGGCACCAATACTAATGAAAAATTTTAATGATTACTTTATAGTAGAAGATTTTGAAGAGCCTATAGAGCAGGATAATCTACACGTTGCCGTATTGGGTAAGAAAGAATCTGGCGAAGGTACTTTTGCAGAGATTGCAGAAGAAGTATGTAACGCGAAGAAGATTGCATTTGATTCAATTTATGTTGATGAAGCTTGGATATCACAAAATGACGTAGAAATCGGAAGTGTGACTATCCAGAATGCTGATGGTAAAGATAATTCTATAGAACTAGAAACACATAATACTATTATCTTTGTTAGAGCAGGTGCATTGGAAAGTCTATCTGCTCAAGCAATTGTATCTTCATTACAGAGTATTGGTTTCTTCTTGGTTAATGATTTAGAATCAATGTTGGCTTGTGATAATAAAATGACCAATACCCTATTATTGGAAAGAAACAACTTACCCACTCCAAAGACTTCTATTCTTAATAATGTGAAGTCTATTGAAGATGCTCATAAGAGAATAGGTGGTAAGTTTCCCACAATCATTAAAACTTTAACTGGAACACAAGGTGTTGGAGTATCTAAAGTAAATGATATGGGTTCACTAGTATCTGTTGCACAATCACTATGGAAATATGAAGCTGACTTACTCTTACAAGAATTCTTAGATATTAAATCTGATGTTAGGTCTCTCGTTGTAGGTGGTAATATTATAGGTGCTGCAGAAAGAATAAGAGAAGAAGATAATGGTGAATTTAGAAACAATGTGCATTTAGGTGCAAAAACAAGGCCATACACACTATCTAATGAAGAAAAAGAATTAGTAGTAGCCGCGGCTAGAGCAACAGGTGCTTGGTATTGTGGCGTTGACCATTGTAAAGTAAAAGATAATTATTATATATTAGAAGTAAATGGTTCACCTGGCATTAGGTCACACTTTAATGCATATAATACTAAGACTGGTTCTTCTATAGGTAAGAAAACAGATAAAGATATGGTATCTCTGATTATAGATTTCTTTTCAAGTGATTTAAACAGAAGACCTATTATGAGACAAGAGGCTGGATTCATTGAAACAGTCACATTGGAAGGCATGGAAAATGACCCTATTCGTGCTAAATTCGATACAGGTAACTCTGCATCGGCAACTATGTTACACGTTGATAAGCTTGATGCTGATGGCGATTATGTAGATTGGGTCAAAAATGGGAAGAAGTTTAGAAGTGAAGTAATAGGTGTTTCGGAACCAAGAAGAGGTGCAAAACCTTTTGATGTAAGACCAATCATTGAACATAATCTAATCTTTAATAATAAAAAATATAAAGTTGAATTAGGACTAACTCTTAAAGATACTGCATCTGAAATGTTGGTAAATAGAATATTACTAAGTAAATTTAAGGTAGCAATTAATCCTAATAGACAATTCATGTTGAGCAGTGTTACTGAGCGTAATGATACTAATGACCACTAGGATACTGTTATTTATAAATAATAGTAGTGAAAATTCTTATTATGAACAACTTATTAACTAACTCAAATTGAGAGGATAAAGCGATGGCATTTCAAGTCTCACCCGGCGTTCAGTTCAAAGAAATTGACGCAACGAATGTTGTCCCAGCAGTTTCATCATCCATTGGTGGATTTGTGGGAGAATATAATTGGGGTCCTGTAAATAAGATAACACTCGTTTCTTCGGAAGATGAAATGGCAAGTATCTTTTCTACACCAACCCCAGCAAACGCTAATCACTTTTTAACCGCGGCATCATTCTTAAAGTATGGAAACGCATTAAAAGTAATTAGAGTCGCTAATAGCGACGCAAGAAACGCTGTAAGTACTGGAGGTACTGCACAGCGCATTGATAATGAAGATGATTATTTAGGTTCAACACTAGTAGGAGATTGGCATGCCAAGTACCCTGGTGACTTAGGTAATAGTCTAAAGGTATTTGTAGTATCTAATAGTACAGCATATACCGCTTCTGCATTTGCGAACTATAAAGGATTATTTGAAGGAGCTCCGGCTACTTCAGACTATGCAACAAGCCAAAATGCTTCAGCAGTTGCAGATGAACTACACGTTGTTGTAGTTGATGAAGATGGTTTAATTACAGGAACTGCAGGACAAGTAGTAGAAACTTTCGGTTTCTTATCACAAGCTTCAGATGCAGTAGATGTAAATGGTTCTTCATTATATTATAAAGAAGTAATTAACAGAGAGTCTCAGTGGATTTGGTTCGGTGCTAAAGCAGCTGAACACACTAAATCTGGTAAGACAGTTGCTCAAGCAAAGGCTGATGGAACATCTCCAGCAAATAAATTTGCAACTTCAGATTCTGTATTAGCAGATTCACTTACAGGTGGTTTAGATGGTACAGCTGTGACTAAGACAGAGATTACTGCTGGTCTTGGCTTATTCCAAGATGTAGATACAGTTGATGTATCATTACTCTTTACTACACCAGATGCAAATGGAGAAGATACTATTGGTGAAAAACTAATCAGTGTTTGTGAAGCCAGAAAAGATTGTATGGCTTTCATCTCACCTCCAGTAGCAGATACTAAAGGTCTTACTTCAGCAACAGCTGTAACTAATGTATTAGCATATAAGGATAGTTTAACTAACTCTTCATATGCAACACTTGATGGTGGTGCAGTATATGTTTATAATAAATACCATGACCAGTATGAATGGATTGGTGCTTCTGGTTTAGTTGCAGGTCTTGCAGTTAATACAGACCAAGTTGCAGATGCATGGTTCTCACCAGCTGGTGTAAATCGTGGCCAACTAAGAGGTATTACTAAGTTAGCATATAACCCAACTGCGGCACAAAGAGATTCACTTTATATAGGTAAAGTAAATCCTATAGTATCATTACCTGGTCAGGGTACAGTACTATTTGGAGATAAAACTTTGGCGTCTAGAGCTTCAGCATTCGATAGAATCAATGTAAGAAGATTATTTATCGTATTAGAGAAATCAATTAGTACTGCTGCTAAAGCACAACTATTTGAATTCAACGATGAATTTACTAGAGCTCAGTTTAGAAACTTAGTAGAACCATTTATGAGGGATGTAAAAGGAAGAAGAGGCGTAACAGACTTTAAAGTAGTATGTGATGAAACAAATAATACTCCATCAATAGTAGATGGTAATAAATTTGTGGCAGACATCTATGTGAAGCCTACTAGGTCTATTAACTTCATTACATTGAATTTTGTAGCAACCAGAACCGGAGTTGAATTCTCCGAAGTAGCTGGACAATAATAGGAGAAAGACATGGCAATTTTAGGAATTGATGATTTTAAATCAAGACTAACCGGCGGTGGCGCTAGGGCGAATATGTTCAAGGTAACTTGTAACTTCCCTGGATATGCTGAAGGTGATGTTGAACTTACTTCTTTCTTATGTAAAGCTGCTCAGCTACCTGCTTCAATTCTATCACCAGTGGAAATTCCATTTAGGGGTAGAAAATTGATAATGGCTGGTGACAGAACATTTGAACCTTGGACAATTACTGTAATTAACGATACAGACTTTAAGGTAAGAAACGCATTTGAAAGATGGTCTAATGGAATTAACCAACACGAAGCTAACGTTGGAATAGCTAACCCTAATGATTATATGGCAGATATGATTGTTGAGCAACTCGACAAAGAAGGAAACTCTGTTAAGAGATATGACTTTAGAGGAACTTTCCCAACGAATATTGGAGCTATCGACCTTTCTTATGAAAATGAGAATACAATCGAAGAGTTTACAGTAGAACTTCAGGTTAATTACTGGGAGTCAAATACTACTAGCTAGAACTAGTATAAATAATATTAGAAGGAGGGGAAATAAACTTCCCCTCCCGATAATATTTAAGGGATAAATTATGGCAGATTTTTTCGGATTCGAAATTAATAGGAAGAAAGCGGCTCAAGAGCCCGTACGTCCTTCTTTCGTTCCAAATACAGATGAAGACGGTGCTGGTGTTATTCAGGCAGGAGGCCACTTTGGCGCATATCTTGACCTAGATGGTGATAAAGCAAAGAATGAAATAGAACTTATTTTTAAATATCGTGATGTATCTACTCAACCAGAGTGTGATGCAGCTATTGAAGATATTATGAATGAGGCAATTGTTGGAAGTCACGATGATACTCCAGTAAGATTAGTATTAGATGAAGTAAAGGCTTCAGATAAAGTTAAAGAAATTATGCAAGAGGAATTTGATAATATTCTTGCTATGTATAATTTTAACAGTTACGGACATGATATCTTCCGTAGATGGTATGTAGATGGTAGATTACCTTATCACGTTATTATTGATGATAAGAATCCAAAGAATGGTATCAAAGAATTACGTTACATTGACCCAACTAAACTTAGAAAGATTAAAGAGGTTGAAGAAGAGAAAGACCCTAAAACTGGGGCTAATGTTATTAAAAAGGAAAGTGAATATTTCCTATTCCAAGATGTTGCTATGGGCAAGTCTAATCAAGGAATTAAAATTCACCCAGATTCAGTTATCTATTGCACATCAGGTGTATTAGATGCAAGTAGAAGAAGAATATTAAGTTACTTACAGAAAGCAATTAAACCTGTTAATCAACTAAGAATGATGGAAGATTCATTGGTTATCTATAGAATAAGTAGAGCGCCAGAGAGAAGAATCTTTTATATTGATGTTGGTAACTTACCTAAGGGTAAGGCTGAAGAGTACTTAAAGAACATCATGGGCCAATATAGAAATAAAATGGTATATGATGCTAAGACTGGTAATATTAAAGATGATAAGAAGCATATGTCCATGTTAGAGGACTTTTTCTTACCAAGAAGAGAAGGCGGTAGAGGAACAGAGATTACTACATTGCCTGGTGGAGAAAATCTTGGGCAGATAGATGATATCTTATATTTCCAGAAGAAATTATACAAATCTCTTAATGTTCCAGTAGATAGATTGGAACAAGAATCTAACTTTGCTTTAGGTAGAAGTACCGAAATCTCTAGGGATGAAGTTAAGTTTAAGAAGTTTATTGATAGACTTAGAAAGAGATTTAGTGATTTGTTTAGACAAACTCTAAGAACTCAATTATTGTTAAAAGGTATTATTACTAAACAAGATTGGGACGAGTGGAAAGAACAGATACAGTTTAACTATATCGAAGATAACTATTTCTCAGAATTGAAAGAAGCTGAGATATGGAAAGAAAGATTTGATATGTTAAGTTCAGTAGAAGAGTATATTGGTAAGTATATCTCACATGAGTGGGCTGCTAAGAATATTCTAAAACTGGATGATGAAGCGAAGAAAGAAATGGAAGACCAGATTAAAGCTGAAGTTGCAGCAGGTATGCATAAGTCAGATGAAGATGATTTCTAGTTCTTGAAATACTTTTTTTTATAAATATATAAACAAGGAAAATATAAAATGACAATTGATAATTTAATTGATAATTTGAAAAATGGCGACAATGTTTCTGCTAATAATGCATTTAATGGTATTATGGCAGATAAATTATCCGCGGCTTTAGATGCTAAGAAGATTGAAGTAGCATCATCTTTACAAGATAGAGTCGTAGATGATACCGATAAGGAATAAATAAATGCTTTCTTTTGTAGAGCTAAGAGAAAAAGTTGCTAAGTTAGCCCCTGGCGAGAAACAGGTGAAGGCTTATAAAGGCGGCAAAAGAAAATCACTAGATATAGTTATCGCTAAGAAGGGCAACAAGTTTGCTGTCTATGTAGATAATGAAAAACTAGATGATAACTTTAGAAATGCAAAGGATGCAGAAAAATCAGCTAATGATTTTATTAAGCTGATGGGAGAAGAGCTAGAATGAAGCTTATAGCCGAATATTTAGAAACAGACCTTGAGGTCATACAAGAAGCACGTAAAGACGGTTCGAAAGGATATGTTATTGAAGGTGTTTTCATGCAGGCCAATAGAGAGAATAGAAACAAAAGAACTTATGACAAGACCGTATTAGAGTCGGCTGTTAATAAGTATGTAAAAGAACAAGTAAAGACTGGTAGAGCCGTTGGTGAATTAAATCACCCAGACGGACCAACTATCAATCTTGATAAAGTTTCACACAAAATCACTGAACTCCGCTGGGAGGGAGATGACGTTGTGGGAAAAGCATCAATACTTAAAACCCCTATGGGAAAAATAGTTGAAGGATTATTAGAGGGTGGTGTTAAGCTTGGTGTTTCAAGTCGTGGTATGGGAACTCTTGTACAGAAGAATGGTACACAACATGTTGGTAAGGATTTTATGCTTGCAACCGTTGACATTGTTCAAGACCCTTCAGCGCCTGGTGCTTTCGTAGATGGCATCATGGAAGGCGTAGATTGGGTTTGGAATAATGGTATCCTTGTGGCACAAGAAATTGAAGAAATTGAGACTGAAATAAAAGAAGCTAAAAATATGAATTCTGCGGACGTAGAAATCAGAGCTTTTAAGAATTTCCTCTCTAAACTAAACTCTAAAATATAGGAGAATGTTATGTCAATCGACAATAAAGTAGAAGAGCTTGTTGAAGACATTGCTAGTGAAGAGCTTACTCAAGAAGAAGAGCTCGTTGAAAATGAGAATTTAGACGAGGAATCTCTTGAAGAGAAGGCAGCTGCTAAATCTGAATCGGAAGATGAAGATGTAAAAGAAGAAGAGGAAGAAGAGGATGAGGTTAAAGAAGCCGCTCCAGAACTTTCTGTTCCTAAAACTAAAGCAGGTGTTATTCAAGCCGCAGTAGAAATGTTGAAGAAAGCACGTAAAGAAGATGCACAAAAACTTTACGCAAAAATGGCAAAAGTTGACGAGGCCGAAGATGATGGCTCCGTTGATAAAGCAATTGCTGCAGTCAAAGGTAAAACGAAAGATGAGCCTAAGGTTAAAGCAAAAGTTGAATCAATTGATTTTGATGAAGACCTAGATGCACTAGTACTAGAAGAAGCAACCCTTTCTGAAGGATTCAGAGGAAAGGCCGGAGCTATCTTCGAAGCAGTATTAACATCTAAGTTGACAGAAGAAGTTGAAAGATTAGAAGCCGAATACGTGCAAAATCTTGAAGAAGAAGTTTCTCAAGTTCAATCACAGCTAGTAGAGAAGGTAGATTCTTACCTTTCATACGTTGTTGAAAATTGGATGAAGGAAAATGAAGTCTCAGTAGTTAATGGTCTTAGGACTGAAATTGCTGAAGAGTTTATGTCTTCACTTCAAAAAGTGTTCACAGAACATTACATTGATGTTCCAGAAGGTAAAGTAGACCTTGTTGATGATTTATCAGAGCAAGTAGCTGAACTAGAAGGGAACCTTAATAAATCAACAGAAGATAATATCAGACTACATGAGTCCGTTCAAGAACTTGAAAGAGCAAATGTAATCAGAGAAAATTCTTTAGGTTTAGCTGAAACTGAAGCTGAGAAGTTAGCATCTTTGGTTGAAGATATTGATTTCGATAACAAAGAAACTTTTGAAATGAAAGTTAAAACTGTTAAAGAATCATACTTCACAAAAGAAGTTAATGAGAAGGCTGATGAAGTAAAAAGTCTCATTGGAAATGACTCAGTAGAAACTGCTGATGTTTCGGATTCAATGGCTAGATACACACAAGCTATTAGTAAAAACTATTCATAAAACAAATTAGGGGAAACTAAAAAATGTTTAATGCAGACTCACAACTCATGGAAAAATGGGGTCCTGTCCTAGATCACGAAAGTGCTCCAGGTATTCAGGATAAATACAAGAAAGCTGTTACAGCTAGATTGTTAGAAAATCAGGAAGTTGCTCTTGCAGAAGAAGCAGCTCAAATGCAAGGTAACTATATCTCAGAAGCGGCTAACGTAGTCGGTGCTGGTATGGGAGCCACAGCTGGTAATATTAAAGGATTTGATCCGGTACTTATCTCTCTCGTAAGAAGAGCTATGCCAAATCTTATTGCTTATGATGTTGCTGGTGTTCAACCAATGACTGGTCCTACTGGTCTTATCTTTGCTATGAAAGCTAAGTATGGTACTCAAGGCGGAGCGGAAGCTTTCTTTGACGAAGCCGATACTGACTTTTCTGGTGGTGGTACTCACGCTGCTGGACCTACTGGTCTTGAAGGCGAAACAGACGGTTCAGGTAATGATGGTGTCCTAGGTGATAACCTAGCTGATACAGTAATTACATCTGGTGCTGGTATTGCTACTTCAGCCGCAGAAGCTCTAACAGGTTCTGGGTTCGGAGAAATGGCTTTCACTATTGAGAAATCAACAGTAACTGCTAAGTCAAGAGCTCTTAAAGCTGAGTACACAATGGAACTAGCTCAAGACCTTAAAGCAATTCATGGTCTAGATGCAGAAGCTGAATTAGCTAATATTCTTTCTACTGAAATCCTTGCGGAAATCAACAGAGAGATGATTAGAACTATTATGGCTAAAGCTAAGTTGGGTGCACAACAAACTTCAGTAGCATTGAAAGGTGCTTTTGATGTTGCAACAGACTCAGACGGACGTTGGATGGTTGAGAAGTTCAAAGGACTTATCATGCAACTCGAAAGAGAAGCAAACCTTATTGCTAAGCAAACTAGAAGAGGCAAAGGTAACTTTGTTATCTGTTCTTCAGACGTTGCTTCAGCTCTAGCGGCTGCTGGTGTAATGGACTATAGTCCTGCTCTATCTACTGGATTACAAGTAGATGATACAGGTAATACTTTTGCTGGTGTTCTTAACGGAAGACTAAAAGTATATGTAGACCCATATGCAACTGCAGACTTTGCTTTAGTAGGTTACAGAGGTTCAAATCCGTATGATGCGGGTATGTTCTACTGTCCTTACGTACCATTAACTATGGTTAAGGCAATTGGCGAAAGTGATTTCCAACCACGTATCGGGTTCAAAACTAGATACGGTATGGTTACTAATCCATTCGTAGGCGCTGACGGCACTGGTGCTGACAGAGCTAACCCATACTTCAGAATCTTCAGAGTAGACGACATTATGGTCGACTAATCTTTAGTAATAAAGTATTTAAGAGAGTCCTTCGGGGCTCTCTTTTTTTGCGTATAAATAATATAGTAAGTAAATAAAAGGTATAAATACTAATATGACAACTACTAATAAAAACTTTTTAAGTCCTATAGGTTTTCAATTTTCTATAGACAAGAACAAATTTTCTAATTCAGAATATTTCTGTACTGGTGTATCTTTACCTGATATGGCAATTGCAGAAAGTCCTTTGCCATATAGAGGAGCCAACATTGCCTTTACGGGTGATAGAATTAATTTTGGTGACCTATCTATTACATTTAATGTAACAGAAGATATGGAAAACTACTTAGAGATGTTTAATTGGATGCATCGTATAGTTAATGAGAAAGAAGACCAGTCTGAAGACGCAGAACTACTAGTACTTAATTCACATTCAAACGTAACAAAAAGAATACATTTTTCTGATGTATTCCCTATTGCGATAACAGAACTTGCATTCGACACTCAAGGAACAGAAGTAGAATATCTACAGGCGACAGTAACATTTGCTTACTCAACCTTTGAATTTAAATAATGGTTTACATTTAGGTTATTTTGTAGTATAATAGAATAATCTAACAGTATACTTGGAGAATATTATGAACAGTTTAGAACAAATAATTGAAATGTGGAAAAAAGATTCCACTATAGATGAGATGGATTTAGGTAATGCATCCCGTGAATCAGCCAAACTTCATTCGAAGTATTTAGAACTATATACTGTAAATAAACTAAAACTAAAGAAGTTGGACTTGGATTTTAAAGTCTTACTGAAAGAGAAGTTTATGCACTATAATGGTAAACTAACACAAGAAGAAATGGACGATAAAGGTTGGTCTTATGACCCACTTAATGGTCTTACAGTATTAAAGGGAGATATGGATAAATGGTACGATTCAGACCCTCTCATTCAGGCTCATCAGGCCAAACAACACTATCAGCAAGAGATGGTTGATACTCTTAAAGAAATAATGGAAAACATCAAGTGGCGTCACCAATCTATTAGAAACGCAATTGATTGGCATAAATTCACTTCTGGTGTATAATATAATATACACTAGAATGTACACTAGAATATACAATGGAATATATAGAAAATAAGTCTTGGAATTCTCTTAACCAATTAAAGAAATGGATAGAAGAAAACACTAAAGAGAAGGTTAAGTCCTTTGATGGTATCGTTTTAAGGACTAATAAATACTCTTATACAATGGCTTTTGGAAAGGTTAAATGGACAAAATTAAAGTAACAAAGAGAAATGAAAGCTTTCTCCAAATAGATGCTGACCCTGGTATTCTAATGGAATTAACAGAGCACTTCTGTTTCTTTGTTCCTGGTTATAAATTCATGCCCGCATATAAGAATAGAATATGGGATGGTAAGATTAGATTACTTGATATGAGGAAAAGAACTCTCTATTGTGGTCTGTTTAAGTATCTACAAGAATTTGCAGATGCAAGAGATTATACGGTTGAGGTAGAGTCAAGTAATTATGGAAGACCAGACACCTTTGAACCCGTAGATTTAGAACACATCTTAGATATGTTAACTTTAACTGCAGGTGGAAATAAAATAAAACCTAGAGATTATCAACTGGAGGCATTACACCATGCATTATCTAATAAAAAGTCACTGTTACTATCACCCACTGCAAGTGGTAAATCACTTATTATCTACATGGCCATACGAGCTTTCCTTGATAGTCATGATGGTAATGTCTTACTTATAGTACCAACCACATCTTTGGTAGAACAAATGTATTCAGACTTTGCTGATTATTCTAACCAAGATGAATGGAATGTAGAAGAGAATTGCCATAAAATATATGCAGGTAAAGAGAAATATAATATTGCCAATAGAGTAGTAATCACCACATGGCAATCCATCTATAAGGAAAGGTCAGAATGGTTTCAGCCTTATGGTATGGTTATTGGTGATGAGGCACATGCATTTAAGGCTAAGTCTCTCACTGCTATATTGGAAAAATGCACCGAGGCCAAATTTAGGATAGGCACTACAGGAACACTAGATGGTACCCAAACTCATCAGTTAGTGTTAGAGGGTTTATTTGGTCCTGTACATAAAGTAACAACTACTAAGAAGTTAATGGATAACAACGACTTAGCCCAGTTAGATATTAATATACTTCTATTAAAATATAAAGATGAATTCTGTAAAGAAGTATCAAAGAATTCTTATCAACAAGAGATGGACTTTATAGTACAATATGGTCCGAGAAACAACTTTATCGCAAATCTTGCATTAGGAAATGTCGGTGCCACACTCATATTATTCCAATATGTCGACAAACACGGAAAACCTCTACATAACCTTTTACAAGAAAAGTTTGATGAACTACCAAGAAATACTAGGAGATTATTTTATGTATCAGGAGAGACCGACGTGGATACGAGGGAGAAAGTACGAGAGATTACAGAGAAATCCAGTGACGCGATTATTGTCGCCTCTATGGGCACTTTTTCTACTGGGGTTAATATTCGTAATCTACACAACATTATATTTGCTTCACCAAGTAAGTCTCAAATTAGGGTTCTCCAAAGTATCGGAAGAGGATTAAGAAAGACAGATGATGGTAAACCAACTACTGTATATGATATAGCAGATGATTTACATTGGAAATCTAAGAAGAACTATACCTTGGTTCATGCGGCAGAGCGCATTAAGATATATGCTAAAGAGAAATTTAAGTATAAAATATACGATATAAATATATAAGTATGGAAATAAGACAGTTTAAATTATTAAATGGTGATGATATTATTGCCGTAATGAATACTAGATATGATGGTCATTATATCATTGAAAGGCCTGTATCGATAGGTCATGATATGTACGGCCGACTGGTATTCAGCCACTGGTTTCCACTCTCTAAACAAAACATCTTTAAACTATATAAAAATAGATGCATCCAGCATGTTTCTATAGCTAAGGACTTTGAAGAAGCTTACATTAAATACATCATGGATGAGGAACAACCTTATTCAAGTGATGAAGTTCTAAAAAGAATAGACTCCCTAAAGGAATCCCTCCTTAAGAGGGATGAAACACCTTATGACTATGATGATGATGAAGAAGAAGATGATACTGATACCGAACCTACAATACATTAAAAAGATAGTATACCCCTGTCTCCCCCGGAGATAATATATTATACTACACTTTTCGGCATTTGTAAAGGGGCTAAATGAAAAAAATGAAATTAATTTATTTTAAAAAAAGACTTTACATTGAACCGATTCTGTAGTATAATAATACTATTATTGGAGAAATAATTATGAAACCTAAACAAAAACCACATTACGTCAATAACAAGGAATTCTCACTCGCTGTAGTTGATTATGTTAAAGACTGTAATATGCATAAGGAGAAGGGAGTTGACTCACCTACAGTACCAGATTACATAGCCAAATGCTTTATTAAAATCGCAGAAGGCTTAAGCCATAGACCAAACTTTGTAAGATATACTTATAGAGAGGAAATGGTAATGGACGCTGTAGAGAATTGTCTAAGGGCTATAGGAAACTATAGAATTGAAACAGCAACTAGAACTGGTAATCCAAATGCATTCTCTTACTTCACCCAAATTTGTTACTATGCGTTTATTCGTAGGATAACTAAAGAGAAGAAACAACAAGACATCAAGTTCAAGTTTATTGAAAAGATGGGTATTGATGATTTCGTATCTATGGGTATGGACGATGCAGGAGCAGCCGAAACTATGAACTATGTTGATACACTAAGACAACGTATTTCTACAGTTAAAGAGAAAGATAAAGCAGTTAAACAATTCGCAAAAGAGGAGAAGGCTAAAGAGAAATTAGAACTCTTTATGCTATAATATATGATTAACAACAATCCAGCAACAGAAAAACCGTATATGCAGTTGATATGCCATCCTTACGAGCATAATTCTTCTGTAAATACTCGTGTTACAATTGATGTAATGCAAAAAGATTTAGATAGGAATGATATGGTTGAAGTATTAGAAGGGTTTATGAAAGCCATGGGATATACCTTTTCACCAAAAGAAGCCCTTTGTATAGAGGCATATGATTAAATGAAAGTAGCAATATTAAACGATACCCATTGTGGTGTTAGAAACTCATCCGATATTTTTTTAAGATATCAAGAAAGATTTTATGAGGAGATATTTTTTCCTTATTTAAAAGAACATAATATCAAGAATATCTTACATCTTGGTGATTACTATGAACATCGCAAGTTTGTTAACTTTAAGGCTCTTAATGCCAATCGTAAACACTTCCTAGAACCTATGAGAGATATGGGCATTACTATGGATATCATCCCTGGTAACCATGATGTATACTTCAAGAACACTAATGAATTATGCTCACTCAAAGAACTTTTAGGTTACTTTACAAGCAATGTGAATATTATTATGAAGCCAACAGTGCTAGATTATGACGGTCTTGGTGTTGCAGTTATCCCATGGATTAACAATGGTAATTATGAAGAATATACAAAATGGGCTATGAATTGTAAGGCACCTATCCTTGGAGCTCACTTAGAACTAAAAGGCTTTGAAATGATGGCTGGTATACCTAATCCTCACGGAATGAATGCAGATGTATTCTCTAGGTTTGAAATGGTTCTATCAGGACATTTTCATACTAGGTCTAGCCAGGGCAATGTTACCTATCTGGGTTCTCAAATGGAATTCACATGGGCGGATGTGGATGACCCCAAATACTTCCATATATTGGATACTGAAACTAGGGAAATTACTCCAGTTCGTAATCCAATTACTATGTTTAAAAAGGTCATATATGATGATAGTAAGACCGATTACAGTAAAATTGATGTAAAACAATTTGAACAAAAGTTCATCAAATTAATAGTTATAAATAAAAATGACTTATATATGTTTGACCAGTTTGTCGATAGACTACAATCTATTGAAACTTACGAGTTAAAAATTGCGGAATCATTTGAAGAGTATCTGGGAGAAAGCGTCGAGGACGAGAAAATATCCCTAGAAGATACTACGACCCTTCTTGATTCTTATGTAGAAGCAGTTGAGACTGACTTGGAAAAAGATAAGTTGAAAGTGGAACTGAGGACTCTATATACTGAGGCTCAAAACTTAGAGGTAGTATGATATATTTTAAATCATGTAAGTGGCAGAATTTTCTGTCAACAGGGACGGATGCAATAACAATCAGTTTAGACAAATCACCATCAACACTTATTGTTGGCCAAAATGGTGCTGGTAAATCTACACTATTAGATGCATTATCATTTGGCTTATTCGGTAAAGCTCATAGAGATATCGGCAAGGGCCAGTTAATTAATTCAATTAATAAGAAAGGAACCTTAGTAGAAGTAGAGTTCAATATTGGTAATTCAGAGTTTAAGATTGTTCGTGGTATTAAACCTAACAAGTTTGAAATCTGGCAGAATGGTAATATGATTAACCAAGCTTCTAATGCAAGAGACTTTCAGAAATACTTGGAAACAAATATTCTAAAGCTTAATCATAAGTCATTCCATCAAGTAGTGGTATTAGGTTCTAGTTCATTCATTCCTTTTATGCAATTACCGAGTTGGTCTCGCAGAAGTATTATTGAAGACCTCTTGGATATTAATATCTTTTCTAAAATGAATAATCTTTTAAAAGAAAAGAATGCTAAGTTGCGTGACAATCTAAATGATATTAACCACAGAATTGACTTGGTTAATACTAAGATAGATTCACAATCAAAATATATCAAAGACCTAGATGCTCTTAACCAAGAACAAATAGACAAGAATAGGGATTCTATAGAAACCTATAAAGACCAGATTGATAATACATTTAAAGAGTCACAAAAGCTAGGTAAGAACCTAACTTCACTCCTTGCCGATGAAGAACGCAGTCACAAGCATTTCATGGAGCGTATGAGTGAAGTTAAGTCACTAGATAAAAACCTAAATGGTAAAATTAAAAGTCTAGTAAAAGAAGCTCGTTTCTATGAAGATAATGATAATTGCCCTACCTGTGAGCAAGAGATTACTAAAGATATTAAAGAAACTAAATTAACAGGCATTAA
>Ga0181397_1000313_pt1 | contig 18355 bp, 28 predicted proteins | sample 20SPOviralmetaG_FD_130126 | JGI IMG/M metagenome (GOLD analysis project Ga0181397, IMG submission 130126) | Marine viral communities from the oligotrophic San Pedro Time Series (SPOT) site, San Pedro Channel, CA, USA - 20 SPOT_SRF_2011-02-23 | ecosystem: Environmental > Aquatic > Marine > Strait...
ACAGACTGATATTGTGATTCGGCAATAATAATTGTACCTAACACGGGATTATGGAATGAATCTAGGTTTTCAAATAAGGCTCTATATAATTCATTGTAATCTCTAATATTTGAATCAGCAACCAATTGTCGTATTTGATTAAATGCTTTATCATCATTAGATTTAATTAAATCAATAATTTGATCTGTATATTGTTTTTGGTTAACAATATCTTTATTTAATTTTAAAAACGTACCTGCAGGCTCTGATACAATACAAGATTGTAATAGATTTAAGGTTTTACGAATATCAGGATATGTTTTATTTACAATCTCTACAATATCTGCAGGTGCATTATTGCATGTTTCTTCATGTAATATTTCTTGGCAGCGCTTAGCTACTTCTGATTTAGAAGGGGGTAATACTTCAAATACTGATGTTCTAGATTGTATAGGATCAATTACACGTTCAATATAATTACAAGTAAATACAAAACGCGTTGTTTTAGAAAACGTCTCAATAACGTTGCGTAATGCGGCTTGTGCGTTAATCGTTAAGAAATCAGCTTCATCCATTATAACCACCTTTAAAGCGCGGAATGTCGCGGCAGATGCGAACGATTTTACCTTTTCTCTAATTGTCTCTATACCATTTTCATCTGAACAATTAATATAGATATGGTCACAATCTAAATTAGCTACAATTAATTTTGCAGCAGTAGTTTTACCTGTACCAGCAGGCCCATATAATAAAATGTGGGGAATGTCTTGTTGTTTAATCCATTGATCTAAACTTGCTTTGAATACTTCGTTTCCAATATAATCCTTAGGATCTGTTGGACGAAATCGCTCTGTAAATAAAGTGTGTTCTTTAATCATATAACCATTAATATAATAAAATAAAATAGGGGAGACACGCTCCCCTATAATAAGTTTTTATAGATTCTCGTATTCTTTAATGAATTCGATCCACCATAAAATAAACTGTGACTCTTTAGCTGCGTTCCATGCTGCTGTCATTTCAGTTACTAAAGTTTTAAAGTTTACAACGTTAGTATCAGTTGAAGTATCATAAAATGAACTTGCTGCTGTAGTCATTGATACAGTACCAGATTTAACTGCGTTATTAAAAACCCAATTAGATTCTGCTGTAATTAATCCTTTAAGAGTCGATGGGGTTATACTTGTTGAAGTTAACCCAATCGATACAGAGTCAATAGCTTTATTCAGATTTGTATCTGAGATAGTTGCTGCAACCATTGTATCGACTTTATGCCTTAAATCTTTGAATTGCTGTAAAACTAATACATCAGCTTCTGCTGCATCTATTGATGCCTGTAAAGTAACTGCATCTGCCGTAAGGCTAGCTACTTGTGAAGTTAAGGTAGTAATTTGTGCATTCAAGTCAATAGTGGAACTCCCATTAGCTGTAATTGTAGCATTAAGAGTCACTATTTCTGCATCTAAAGTAACAATCTGATCTGTCAGAGTTGTTACAGATGTAGTTAGAGTGGCGATTTCGGCTACTTGGTCATCAGAAGTTACTCCCAATGCAGTAATCGTAGCATTTAAATCGTCAATCTGCGCTGTTAAAGATGTTGTTTGAGTAGTTAACTCATTTTTAGAAATAGTAAGCTCATTAATTTGTGCTTGATAACCACTTCTAATTTCTTGAACATCTTCAGGTGAGAACCAGTCTGATTTCTCACAGCTTACACTTACACCAGCAAGTGCAAACATTAAAATAAAAATTGATTTATTCATAATTACGTATTTAATTAACGTAGAAAAGGAAAGGGGAATCGAACCCCTAACCTTTTTTGGGAATAAGTAATAAATTACTTGCTTTCTGCAACCGAAGCTTTACGATAATCTGTAATTAGCTTTTTAATAGAACCAATTGCTTTTCTAGCACGTTGTTGAGATGCTTTTGTTGTTCCTGCATTCTCGGCTGTGAACGTTTGATACAATGTATCAATCTGTTCGAAGATTTCTTGTTTTGTCATTTTTAATTAAATTTAAATTTACATCATTCCCGCCATTGGGTTGGGAACTTCTTGTTCTTTATCCTCTCTTTTTTCATATACAACTGATTCAGTGGTTAGGATAGTACCAGCAATTGAAGCAGCGTTTTCTAAAGCAATACGTGTTACTTTTTTAGGATCAATAATTCCAGATTTTTTATAATCTAATACAGTTAAATCTTTATAATTTAACCCTGCCCATAAATCATTTCCTGAATCAATTAATTTAAATGAAGCAAAACGTATATCATTTAAATCGTGACCTGCGTTAGTTAATATTTTAACAAAAGGTTCTGAGATAGCTTGTTTTACAATTCTATGTCCAATAGTAACATCATCATTACCTAGTGGATCAATTGCACTAGCAGCATATAATAAAGCAGTACCACCACCAATTACAATACCTTCATCAAGAGCAGCTTTAGTAGCAAATAAAGCATCTTCTACTCTATCTTTTTTCTCTTTAATTTCAAGTTCACTATTTCCACCAACATTAATAATAGCTACACCTCCAACTAATTTACCTAATCTTTCTTGTAACTTTTCTTTTTCGAATGCTGATGTAGCACTATCCAGTTGAGTTTTAATGTTATTAGCTCTTTCAGTAATAGCTTCCTCACTACCTTTACCATCAATAATAGTAGTAGTTTCTTTTTCAACAGATACTTTACGAGCTGAACCTAATAAATCATTAAATTGTATAGGTTGCATTTTATCAAGTTTATGTCCTTTATTTTTAGACAATACTTGACCACCTGTAACTGTAGCTAAGTCTTCTAAAGCCATAGTTCGTCTATCACCAAATTCAGGTGCTTTAACAGCTACAACTTGAACTGTACCACGCATTTTATTAACAATTAATGTTGCTAAAGCTTCATTATCAATATCTTCAGCTACAATTAATAAAGGTTTAGATTCACTACTTACTTTATTTAATACATTTAATAATTCTGATGCTTGTGTAATGCGGCCATCATAAATTAAAACATAAGGATCATCTAAAATAGCAGCCATTGAATCATTATCAGTAACAAAATAAGGTGATTTAAAACCACGATCAAATTGCATTCCTTCTACTACCTCAAGTGATGTTTCACCTGTTTTAGATTCTTCAATAGTTACAATACCATCACGACCTACTTTATCTAATGAGGTAGCAATTAAATTACCAATTTCAGTATCATTATTACCTGAAATAGTAGCTACTTCTTTAATTTGTGAATCATCAGTAATATCAGTAGACATTTCTTTCAGTTTATCTACTACAATTGCTACAGCTTCATCAATTCCTTTTTTAATATTAACAGGATTAGAACCATCATTAATTTGTTTAATTCCTTCTTCTAAAATAGCAGTTGCTAATACTGTTGAAGTCGTAGTACCATCTCCCACTTCATTGGCAGATTTAATAGATACCTTTTTAGCTAATTCCGAACCTATAGATTCAGTTTGGTCTTCTAATTCTTGAAATGCCTTGGCTACTGTAACTCCATCTTTAGTTACCTTAATTTCACCATATTGTTCTTTAATTAAAACAGTTCTACCTGCAGGTCCTAAGGTTGATGCTACACTATTATTTAACTTTTGAACTCCCTCTAAAAGTTTATTTTTTAATTCTGTTCCGAAACTTGTTTCTGTCATTATTCAACAATTGATAGCACTGAATTTTGTGCAGTTATATAATATTCTTCTCCGTCAATGGTAATTGCTTGTGCACCCATTTTTGGAATTAATACTTTCATTCCAACTTTTAATATTGTAGGTGCATATTCGCCCTTATTAAAATTATAGACTTCTGAAATAGCAATAATTTCACCCATATCAGGTCTTTCTTTACCCATGTCTGGAATAATAATGTTTCCTGACATTTGTTCTTCTTCCTCAATAGGTCGAAGAATAACGTTCCCATTAACTGGTTTTAATTTACTCATTTTTTACCGAATTTTGCTTTATTTATTTTATTTCCTTGATTAGTTGTTAATTTAAACTCATTTTGTCTTTTATACCTACGCATAGGTGATTGTCCACGTGCTTTGCTCATTTTAAAATTGCTTCTTTAAGTTTTAAATGTGTTTGTTTAAATTGCTCAGCATACTCAGTTAGTTGATAAGTACGATCTTCTAGCATTTGATGTTTAGCTATAGCTAATACTGCTTCTGGTAATGTAGTATAAAAACCTACTGTTTTAGTTTTTACAGTATCAATTACATTAAAGCTATATTCATCAATAGCAATTTTAAAATCTCCCATTATAGGGTCTTCAATAAATGTTGATTTGCCGGAACCTTTTGGACGGCCTTTAAAGTTTGGATTTGCCATAACTTATTTATTTTTATTAAAATGAATTCTATTGTGATCACTTCTACTAATAAACTCAAGATTACTTAAATTATTATTTAATTTATTTTCATCTTTATGATGTATATTAGTAAATCTATCACTCCATTTACCATGTTCTAAAAACATAATTATCCGATGGGCATAATACTGTTTATGATTAAACTTTCCCTTATAATATCCCAGCCCGGCAAGTGAAGTGAATGCTTCATCCCCTGCATAAACATTATGACAGGGTCTTTTTATCCATCTTAAACCTGTTTTAGAAGATGAATCTACTTTTAAATATTCTTTGATTTCTTTCATAACTGTTTATTTACGTAAATATACGAAATTTATTTTAAATAACCTAGCTCTAGGGCAGAGCTTTTTTAGCTAATTTTTAAAGTTTTTGGCTCTAAACCTTTAGCAAAAGGTATAATAATTTGTAACAGTCCGTTTTTAAAATCGGCTGTTGCCTTTGATAGATTAAATCTACTATCAATCTTCCAACCTAAATTAAAAGATCTTTTAGCGATACCTTTATGGATAAATTCGCCTAAATCTTCTTCTTTTGGTTTGTCGTAATTTACTCTGATTATATTACCCTCAATAAGAATTTCAATATCTTCTTTTGAGATTCCGGTACAAGCTATGTCTAGTCCTAGACCGTTGTCTTTTTCGTAAATATCTACTGGATGGGGTAATTTGGATTCTGCAAGAGGTCTGTATGCTCCTGCGTCTTGGAAAAAATTCCTTACTAAAATGTCGAACGGATTACGTTCGTAAAATAATGTACTCATATCATTAAAATTTGTGGTGGCTTTAGCTCACCGGTTAAACATAAAACATAACTGCTCGCCCTAGAGTCTCAGTTATTTACTATAAATATATACTATTGTTGTCTTACAACAAAATATTTTGCATTACTTTCTTCTGATGTAAATTCTAATTTCATCAACCCTTTATTACTTACATAGATATTACCTTCTGTGCCCTTATTAGCTGCTAATATTTCACGTAATACGTTAGCTGAAAAGGGTAAAATATCACTTGGTGATTCAAATGTAGCTAATTCTGTAAATTTAACTTTATGTGAATGTTGAGAACGTTCACCTAATATAATTTCAACTACACTTTCACCTTGTTTAGTTGTTGTAGTGTTTAAAGTAACATCTTTTACTTTTTCTAATGCATTATGTGCTTTAAGAAAACCAGTAATAAATTCATCATTTACTTTAAAATTAAAATCATAATCCGTTTCTGCCACATTGGGTACTTCAGGCATTGAATTAATATCACTAAGATGATAATTCAAATCAAACTTATTATCTTGTATTTTTAATTTATCAACTAAACCAGTGGGACCTTCACTTAATTCAATTTGTATTTCTTCACTGGTAATGTTAATTAAACGTAATAAAGCATCAGTACTATAAATTGCTAGAGGGCCATCTGGTAAAGGCATGCCAAATACTACTTGACCAACAGCATCTTTAGTTTCAGTAGCAAAGTCAATAGTTGCTTTACCACCAATTAAATTCCATACTACTTCTTTAGTTAGACCGTTTAAGTAATATTTTTCTATGTTACTTACTATATGACTTTTCTTCAACGAAATTTGATTTAGTTAATAAGTTAATATGTCTTTTAATTTCAGACCTTTGATCATTTAATTTATAAACAGATCTTGCTAATTCCACGAATTCTTTATCGAAACGTTGCTCTTTTTCACATTCGCGAATCCAGTCTTCTATATCCCAAAGTTGGCTATTAATATCTGATAGTTCATCTACTTTATTGTATAATGCTTTATCACCAAAAATTTGATATATAGACATTACACAATCATTAAGAACTTTCCATTCTTTTTCAATATTTTTTAATTGAGTTATGTTTTTAATTTTATCTAGTTTTAATTCTAGGATAGTCATTTTATCTACTATCTCACCATTTGAAACCTCTATCTTCATAATTTATAATTAGTGGCGAGGGAAGGATTCGAACCTCCGACCTTCGGGTTATGAGCCCGACGAGCTGCCACTGCTCTACCTCGCATTATATTATTGAATGTAATAATTTTTCTGTGTCTTTCCAAGTTTTTACGGGATGAGTTTTACATCCTTTTCGTTTTTGAATTACTATTTCTTGTTGAATTGCGAAATCATTCCCCCCAGGATATAATCTATCACCAAAAAACTCAAATTTACCTTTTATATCTTTTACTATTTGTCCTTTATCTTTAAATTTTTCAAAAATATCAATACTAATTTCTCCTCCTACTACAGCATCTAAACCTAAATATCTTTCTTTAATTTCCCAAGCAAATTCTTTTCTTTCTTGGTGTTTGTTATCCCACTCAACATAATGTTCTCTTTGTTCTTGAGTACAATTTCTACCAATAGTAGAAAAATTAACAGCACCATCTCGTTTTTCAATATGATTTCCATATCGATGTGGATATTTAGATTTTTCTAAAAATATTTCTAATAAACCTTCACATTGAATTGGTAATTCAAATTCGTATTGGTATTTTAACTCATCATTAATAAAAAGTTGATTACCTGAATTTTGATAACAACGTTCTACTGAACCATATATATCAAACCCAACTTGTTCAATTGTTTTATCTCTATCACTTCCAGAAATTAACCATACACGATTTTTTTTAACAAATGCTTGAAAAAATGTTTTAAAAACAGGATTAATTAATCCTCGAGATGGGGTTAATGTTCCATCAACATCAAAAATATAAATCATAATTTTTCTCTTATTTCTACTAATAATTCCATAACTTTTTCTAAACTATGTATAGCATTAGGAGCATCACAATACTCTTGACAACATATTCCTAAATTACCAGCAATAATTGATAAGTGTTCATCTATTTCCTTCCATTGTTTTTCCACTATATAAAAAACTGGTTAACATAAGGGTTTGTAACTAGTTTCCATCCTAAGTCATCATAAAATCCTTCTAATTTATTTAATAATATAGTATCAAATACTTTTTCCTTATCAGCAAATTTATCTAAAAATTCTCCAATTTTAGGAGGTATATTATAATCAAGATATGCTAGTGCTTCAATATTATATGGATTCTTTTTTAAATAAATCCATTTTACTTTACTACCTTGAACAATTGTTTCGTATTGATTATCTAATTTCCAATATTTAAGTAAATCATTGTATTTAATAGTAGCTCGTACAGCAGCAGGTGCACCTTTACGTATAATTGTAAATGCTTCTCCACCTACAGGCTTACGTTCAATATATTTGTTTAATGTTTTAACTCCCGTAGGATTACCTAATTCTCCAATAGGCATATCGCTTAATATTTTCTTTTTAAAATCAAGTATACGAGTATCAATTTCGCTTTGTTGTGTTCCTTTTAAAACATCTTCAACTACTTGTTTAAAAAAATTACCAAATACTTTAGGGAAATTAGATTTTTTATATTCTAATCCTTTAACATCTAATGATTCTTTTTCAATACCTTCTTGTTTAGTAATCCACTGAGCATAGCGTCTAGTGGCTCTAAAATAAGCAGAACGGATAACACATTCTGTTTTCATTTCTAATCTATGGTCAGTAACATTAAAACAATCTCTAGCAAGATTATCATAATGATCAGAAATAAGATCTTGATAATATAGAGCAACCTTTTCTAATATTTTATCTTTATTTTCATTTGTTTTTTGTTCAAAATCAGGATATAGATGTAATAATAGAGGTTCAGCATTAAAATAATTTGAATCTGTATCTACATAAGCACATAGATTCTCATCATTTTCGTCGCATATAAACCAAGGTGTTGCTTCTAAATGTTTCATTAAAATGTTCTTTCTCCAGGTATCTGAGTTATTCCTTTATCTACCTCACCAAGTGTATTTAATATACGCTCTCTAAGTTTGATTTCAAATTGAATTCCATCAAATTTAAAATGTCCTCCTTGTTGGAGCATTTTACGAAAGAATACTTCTCGTTTTTCGCTCCAAGATTCACTCATTTTTATAAGTTCTTCTTTAGTAGCTAATTTATCGTTCATCATTACATGAACGCCTTTTCTTAATGATTGTTTTGTTAATGCCATATTATTCTCTGTTATAATCGTCTTCTATCCTTACTATATCATCTTCACCAAAATAGGTACCAGTTTGAACTTCAATAAATTGTACTATTTCGTCTGTTTCATTCCAGGCTCTATGCCTAGCTCCTAAAGGTATTTTAATTGATTCCCCAGGTGATCTAAATACTTTATCATCATCTAAAATAATAGTTAAATTACCTTTAATTACAGTCCATTGTTCTTGTCTTTTATGATGATATTGATAAGATAATTTTTGGCCAGGTGCAACTGTAATACGTTTTACTTTACATTCTTCTGAATCTAGTAAAATTTCATACATACCCCATGGTCTACTTTCTATTTCATCCATCCAATCCCATTCTTTATTTCTATTTATTACCATTTTATATTTCTAATGTTATTTCATTTCTAATAACTTTATTCATATGACGATTAGCTACTAGTGCTGATTCTTGTATAATACGCCATCCTGATAATGTAATTGCCTCGGATAATATTGATAAGGGCATTCCATATCTAAATGAATTTAATGCTGTAGCACCATATAGAGAATTAAGTAAAATTTTCATTGTATACTGCATTAAGTAATAATATTCCCCTTTTTCAGTGTCTCCTGCTTTATATGATTTTTTCATTTCATCTTTATACATTTTTCTTTCATTAAACCATTTACTTAAAATAGTTGATAATACAGATTCTTTATCTGTTCTAAAAAATGTACCATTTGCTGCTACAGCCCAATTATTCTCCTCTATCATACTAATTAGCTTTTCAACAGGTACAGTAGCTCTAGGATTATTTTTTCTATTAGGATCCATTACTATAAGTTCTTCTTCAGGATCCATTTCTTTTAAATCATTTAAACCTAAATAATTATTACGATCTGGTTTTTCTCCATAAGGACCATATTCAACTAACTTATTAGGCAGTGATTCAGGTACAATTTTACCTACAATTGTTTCTCTTCCAATATTAAGAGACATAATAATTGAAGGATATAATGAAGTTAAATCCTCATCAAACATATACTTGTATAAACCGGCTTTAGGGCAAAATAAATAACCACCAGCATAATTTAATTTCTTTTCTCCATGAGGGCGACCTGGTGGGACAATTCCTTGAGATAATAAATAAGCTGAAATGGCACCATCATGGATTTTAGAAGAGGCATATACCTCACTGTATTTTACTTTACCTTTATGTGCTAAGTTTCTAGTTAGTGCTAGATATTGTAATTTTTTATCTAATTCAACTAATATTTCAACATCAACAAAATTATATTGTATAAACTTTTGAATATCCGTTTCAAATAAATCATCTAATGTACCCTCATATTCAATTTTATTAATACCTACATATTTTTCGCCAATTGCATCGAGTTTCCAACTTGGTTCATCTTCCCACCCATACTTTTTATGTAAGCGCATATAATCCATTGATTCAACACCAGCAATATCAACGTACATATCTTTTTTATACCAATATTGATTATTTTTAGCATGTTTAGCTATACCAATTGGAGATAAACGTTTAGCTTGTCTATCACCTAATACAACACACATTCTATAATATAAGTAAGGGATGTCAAAATAATCACTATTATACCCTACAAGCATATCTGGTTCTATTTCTTCCATTCTAGAAAGAAAACAGTCTAATAAATCTGCTTCGTGTCTAAAAGGTATAATTTCTTTATTCTTTGCTTTAGTACGTTTTAATTGTCCTTTTTTATCTAAAATAACAATTGCCCATTGATCAGCTTGTTTATCATACCAAGCAATTGAGGTTATAGGTTTAGGAGCATTAGAAATATATTCTTCTGTAAGTGCTCCACCCATTTCACACTCAATATCAAAAAAAACTTCTTTACAAGTAGTAGAGGGTCTATCATCAATACCATATTTTTCAATTAAGAATTTTTGATGAGCTGATATGTCTCCAAAGTGTAATTTATTTGTATTTCTATCCCAGTTATTAGTACGTAGTAAGGATTCACCATTTAAGCCAATAAATTTAGCTTCATCTTCAGGGCATTCTTTATAAGCATAATTATCCCATTCGATTTTTTCATAACCTTCATCTGTCCATAAGTGAATTAAATGGGTATTTTCTCGACCTGTTTGTCTTTTATTACCTACTTCGTAAATTTTTTTATACATAACTTATTTTAAAAAACCTTTAATATATAATTATATTATCATCTTCTTTATTAGGATAATCAGGATCATCATTTTTATCCAAATATGGATCTTTAGTTCCAGTTGGTTTTGATCTTGGTTTTCGCTGTTCAATATAATCACTTTCTTCTGCAAATCCAAGTTTTAATTCATTCCAATCTACAATATTTGCAGCATATTTGGGTGCATGATTTTTTAGATAATCATCTATATGTTTAATTGAATCAACCATTTTAATAGCAGCACGATCTAGTTCATTTATTTCTTTATGTGATGATTCTATTTCATTTTCTAGTAGGGTAATTTTTTTAGATTGTTCTTCGATAATATTATCTTTTACCATTCTAGCTTCAATTTCATCTAATTTAGATAAAAAATCAGGATCACCTTTGACTACTTCAGCTTTTACTTTTATATCTTCTATAACTTCTTCTTCAGTTACTTCTTCATCCCAAGGTTCAAATTCTTCATCATTATCAAAAACAGAAAGAATATCTTCTTCTCGTTTAGGAAAAGCATTAGAAAAAGCAAAGTTAGCTGCTACTACTAAAGATATAGCTAAAGGATCAAATACAAAAATAATTACTAAAAGTAAATAATTAATAATTCTATCCATACCAATACCTGTTAAACCTGATAGATATTGTAAAGGACCTAATTCACCTGCTATATCTGAGTTGTTTTCTAGTTCTAAAATTCCAAGTTGGTATTTTTGTAATGAATCGGCTACTTGTTCTCTTTTTGCTTGAATAGATGCTCTATTTTGTTCTTCAACTTCAATACGTTTTTGGGATAACCTAAGTTCGGCAGTACTAATTGTTGATCGAAAGCCTGTAGATGATGTCGTGTCTCGTACTTGAATCGAGGTCGCTTTCGCACCAGATAGAGTAGAAATGTTATTAGAGATTCTTTCAAGTTCCTCATCATATCTTGCCACATCTTTTTCATAAAATTCCTTTTTTTGGTCTAAAAATGATATTTCGTTTTCTTTAATTGTTAATTGTCTATAAGTGTCTTGATAGGCAGCACTTAAAAACCCATAAATACCCATACTAGTTATAACCACTAATATTATTGTAGCGACTGCTAAATAAGTCCTAAGAATTTTATTTATTGTATCCCAATATTGATATAATAAGGAAGCAATTACTAATTTAGCTACCTCAAGTGAGCCAGCCATAATAATTACCTCAAATGAAGCCCCAGCAAAAAGTTTGCTCAGACCGCTTACACTATAAAAAGCGGCCGAAGCGCTAACTGACAGGGCAGATAATGCGATTAGGAAAGGAAATGATCCCTTACGGATAAATTTTAGGAAGTTCTTCACAATAATAAATATTGTTAAATACCTAAACTCTCATTACGAAATTTAAGTAATTCATCATCAGTAAAAAATTGGAGAAGATCAGGTCTAAAATAATTTAAGCTCTTCATTACTTTTCTGTCTCGGGTACGGTAGACAATGTACCGTCCCTCCTTAACTTTTTCAAAATGACAGGCCTCACCTTGTTCCTGACTTCTTTGGCTGACACTCTGTATGGCCTCTTCTTCAGTTGAGCAAGCTTTTGACATATTACTAGCTTGTACCTCTTGATATGCTGGCCATATCTTATCCTTAAGGCCGTGTAACATAGTACCGTTCCCAATGGAAACATAAGCAATGTCTCACAAAGCATCCAAAATTTCCACAATGTCGCCTCTTTCGCAAGCTTCTCTATATTCTTCGAGTTCTTCAAGGATGAAATCGTAGACAAATTGCCATTCTTTTTTTTCTGGGATAGTTGGTTCATAATTATTAGGTTTACCAAATGTTGCATTAAATATTTCTACTTCATTTACAAAAGGGACTGAAGGTGGTGCTTGTAATCCTTCATCTTCATTAAATAATTCTAATTGTTTACTCATAACTTTTTAATAATTCTTTCATTATAATAAAATTCTATATCCTCATATAAAGGATGATCTTTTCCTACAGTTAAAATAGTTCCTTTATTTAAAACTGTATTTCCTATCTCGGGTAATGTACAATAAATGTCTTGAATAACCTCATAAGTACCAATAATTTCATTTAGAGGTGGTAATTTATTTTTAGGTTTATTATAGGGAATAGCTTTATTTAAAACCTTTCTTCTCCTATTACAACCACAATCTTCAGCTCCCGCCATTTTAGCTATAGTATCAGCTAATTTATCTAACCCTGTTGCATTTGTTATTTTTGCAATTGTATCTCCAAAACCTTCTGATTTCTGTTTAGGGTCAAATTCCTTCATAAGTATTATCTCGATTTCCTATTTTTTCATCGTATTCCCAAGGAAAAACTAACCAATCCTCTCCAATAATTTCACCATAAATATCCGGTGTTTCACTTGCTGTTTTTTTATAATATAAACAAGCTACTTTAATTTTAGGATAGTTTTCTCTTATTTCTTTTACAGTTTTACCTGAATCACAAATGTCATCTATAATTAAAATATGAGATAGGTCTGCCATTTTTGTTATTTGGGCAGAATTTATTTGTTGATATTTAATTCCCGTTTTATGAGATATCCAAGTAGCGGGAATTAACCCACCACGAGGAACTCCATAAATATAAAATGGTTTCTTTGATAAATTTTTTATTTTCTCAACTACTTTGTCAACAGCTTCTTCTATGTCCCCCCAGCTAAGAATTTTTTTACCTTCTAATTGTAACATTATATAGCGTGTGTTCCGTTATTAATTTTAATACTATCAAAAAATTCCTGACGTGCTAAACTATCATTATCGCGGAATACACCTGATGCTTTAGTTGTAACCATTGAAGCACCCTGATGTTTAACACCTCTACAAGATACACAGTTATGAGTACCAACAATTGTTACTACAACACCTTTATTACCTTCAGTAATTTTTTCTACTGCACCATGAATAGCTGATGTTAACTGTTCTTGGATGGCACCTCGTCTACCAAATAATTCTACAATACGATTTAATTTAGATAAACCAATTACTTGACCTTCTTCACCTGCAACGTATCCAATATGTACTACACCTTGAATTGTTTGGTGGTGGTGAGAACACATAGAAGTCAGCGGAATATTACGTTCTATAATGACACCATCATAGCCATCAGATGGGAATGAAGTAATCTCACTCATCGCAGTATATCGTCCTGCCCATAAATCATTTACATATGCTTTAGCTACACGTTTAGGTGTATCAGCTGAATTAGGGTCATTTTTCCAATCACATTTTAATGCTGTTAAAAATTGACCATATGCTTCAGTAGCATCTTCAATCATAGATTGTTTTGATTCATTATTAAGAGGGAAGCCAGGTGCTACACCATTAGCAAAACCTTCTTGTACTACTTCTAAATTTGTGTGTTGTTTTTTTCTTTTGTCCATGTATGTTTTGACTTTTTGTCTTTTGATATAACACTTATTTCACTTAATGTAATAAAACCTAATGTATGACCCAACTTATCTAAATAAGAAATTATATGAGCAGGTTCTATTGCACCCTTTTCCCACATATCGTGGAGTATTGGTAATTTATTTCCTATCATCACACTTCTCTTTGATCATTAAAGGCCATAATGTGAGCTCTACCTGTAAATCTCCATCCCCGATCTCTTACAAAATCCATAACCACAGGATATGATTCAAATAGATTTTCTCTAACATCACCAGCAGGCATTGCCCATACTTTATTATCTGGGATTTTTAGAGCTTCTAGAAATTCTTCAACTTCTGGAACCATTGAAAGCTCTTTGTCAAGGACAGGCTTAATATGGTAGTCATGATGATAATCAATACTCTTTTTAATTGCATCTTTATTTACTCTGAATTTGTTATGTCTTTTAACCATTTTTTCGTCCGTGATTGCTCCTTGAGGTGTTTTAACTCCCACCACAGGAACACTATTGGAAAACTTAGGACTAATACTAAGAAGGTTAATGGGATAATCAGTAGGAAGAAAATGACTTCCTTCAGTTTCGATAGTAATAAAAATATCTCTTTCATTGGCTAGATGTGTTAATTCGTTTACAAGTGCAGGGTGCATAGTAGGGGAACCACCTGTTAACATCATTTCATCAATGTGAGGATTTTCATCATACATTTTAATTATATCATTAAATGTATATTTTCCTTTTTCTGGGTGGATTGAAGTATACCATGAATCACACCAGCCACCTTCACCAAAATAACATCGGTGGGTGCATCCTGAAGTACGAACTACGATTGTGGGATAGCCTTGTCTAGAACCTTCTGATTGAACTGCGGTATAAATTTCTACAATTGGGAGGACCTTATTATAGTCCTCAAGCCTTTTAAGCATATGTTAATTTTTTTAAGTGGTTTTACTGTCACTTGACCTTTTTTAATTGGTCGTAATATAATATAACTATTTCAAATAACCAAATTTATTATTAATTTTCTAAATTAGAAATACGAGTTGTTAATTCATTAATAGTTTGTTGCTGATCTTGAACAGCTTTTATTAACAATGAAGTTAATTTAGTATATTTAACACCTTCTACATTACCTTCTTGATCTTTACTAATTAATTCAGTCATGTGATCTCCAACTTCTTCAGCAATCAATCCTATATCATGTGAACCATCTTTTTTCCAATCAAAAGTTACTGGTCTTAAGTTATAAACTATATCTGAAGAGGTAATTTCATTAATATTTTCTTTAAATCTTAAAGCAGATGTTTCTGTAATAGAAGTAGCGTTTAGTGATCCTGTTACAGATGTTGAACCACTAACATTTATTGACCCTGTTACTGATAATGTTCCCAAAATAGGAGCTGATCCTGTAACTGGAAACCCATTTCCTGAACCACCACCACTATTAAGTGCGTGAGAAGCTGTTATAGCAAATGAACTTGTTACTACCCCTACTAAACCTGCACCACTACCAGTAAATGAACCGGTAGAAGAACCTGTAAATGATCCTGATAGCATAGAATATCTACTACTGGAAAATGAACCAGTAAATGGACCATCACCGCTTGCTGCAAATGAACCTGATATTATATTGTTTATTGATTGGCTTAAAACATGCGAAGCTGTAACTGCAAAAGAGGCTGAAGTAATCGAACCTAATACTATAGAGGCTGTATCTGCTGAAGTAGCATTTCCTTCTAATTGACCTATAAACTTAGTTGCAGTTAAAGTATTTGTAGAAGGAGTATAATATAAACCATTATCTGTTTTAGCTCTATGACTACCCGATACACCTTGTGAGAAAAGTAAATAATGAGTACCTGCTGCTGAATTATCTGGAATTACAAATACATTAGTAGCTGTAGCTGCTTCACTAGCTGATAAAGCATATGTTCCTGATGTAGCAAAGCTAGCACTTTCTGCGAATGATGAAGAAATTGTACCTGTTAATCCACTAGCATCACCTTTATAAGAACCACTAAATGTACCACTTATATTAGTACTAAATAATGAACCAGAAATGGTCATACTACCAGTACGCTGGTGAGTATCAGATGTATCATCTCCAAATTTAGTAGATCCACTTGCATATATAATAGAAGAGGATTCATAAGTAGTAATTAAATGGGAAATTGAGGCAGTTCCTAATACTTCAAAAGTACCAGATATTTTTAAACTACCCGAGATTGAAGAAGTACCAATTAAATCTGTACTTCCACTTACATTTAAAGAACCAGTTATATTTTCTAATCCAGTTATATCTAAAGAAGCACTTAAGGAAGATGTTCCTAATCCATCTTGTATAACATTATTTTCTAAATGTATTAACTGGTCGTAAGTAGACTTTATAGTTCTGTTAGTAAGTGTGGACATTTATAGCTAGATTTATATCGATAAATATGTAAAAAAACTAGTCGAATAGGGAGGGATATTTTATTGTATCCTAGTCCATAACCAAGCTCTTATTGAGTTTGGTCTAGTTATTACCATTGTTTCATTGCCAATAAATAAACCTAATCTATATGCATCGGTTGTATCATATCTATTAATATGCATATCTCCGTTATCCATTGTTATCTCACCAGTAGCTAATATTTTAGTTGCATTTTTTCTTACAAATACAATTTTTTCAGCTTTTCTACTAATAATTAATACTTCTCCATCTAAGTTATACCATGCACCTAATGCATCATAGGGTACCTCCTCTTGCCCGAAGGCAAGAGATGATACTACTAAAGTAAATAAAAATATAAGTTTCTTCATTATGCGTCTCCTAATACAGCTGCTGATGAATACTCATCTAACAACTTAGTTACATGTGCTTTTGCAACACTATATTCAACTTCTCCAGTTTCGTCCTCATATTGTACAGGATCGTCCACACCCAAGTCGATAAATGCTTCGATGCGTTCAACAGATGATGCTGATTTATAGTCGCTATTACCGCTAGGATAGGGCTTATAAGATGTATTAGTACGTTTGTACACCTCATTAAACTCAATTCCGAGCTCTTTAACCAATTCTTGTCCATCTTTTAAAATTCCTAGTTTATCAGTTTCTAAATAAGGTGTAAAATAACCTACTTTATCAGCTTCCCAGTTACCAATTCTAAAGGCTGCATCATCTGCATCTCTAAATTCTTGTCTGCAGTCAGGATAAATAGCATGATCACCTGCATGTATACCTAATGCGATATCAGTATCATTTCCATTAGCGTTTGCAGCTGATAATGCTACAGCTTGTACTAATGAAGCAAATATTTTATTACGGTTAGGAACAACAGTAGCTTTCATGTTATCTTCTTCATAATGTCCTTCAGGAACATCATCACCACCTTGAACTAGTGCTGAATTTAACAAGTTAACTAAACCATCTAGTTTAATTACTTGGTAAGTTACATTTAAACCATTTTGGAGTAAATAACCAACTAATTGTTGGGCTCTTTCAAGTTCAACTCTATGCTTTTGACCGTAATCAAAAGAAATTGCTGTTACTTGATCGTACTCAGATAAACATCTAAGTAATAGTGTTGAGGAATCCATCCCTCCAGATAAGGATACTACGACATTTTTTGCCATTTTTATCTATTTTAATTTTTGCCAGGTATTATTAAGCGTATAGGCAAACGCTTTAAATCTACATTTTATGTATATCATAATATAAGAAAAAATAGTAGATATTCCAAAACCTCCTATTAGAAGATGCCAAATATTTGGGTGAAAATGTTCACCACAAAAACCCAATGTATGTCTAATTATTTCTGTCATAACTTTTTAACCCATTAATTTCACGAAATCGTTTTACATTTTCTAAAATATCCTCATAATTAACTTTATAAGGATCAATATTAAAATATTCATTCATATTTGCTTTTGGTTTTTTATTTAAACCAATACTACTATACATAGTTCCCTCTAAAGTAGCCATAATAGGATTTGAGGTATCTATTGATTCAATTTGTGGATGATTATCATACCAACCAAATTCTTGAGGCACAGAACATCCTAATAAATGCAATTTAATATCTTTATATTCTTTTAGTTTTAATAAACCATTTATAAATCTTATTCTACCTAATGATTTTCCTAAAGCTTCATTTACATGAGGAAAAAAATCATTATACCAAGTAGCACCATATGAAATTCCTAATTTTTGATAACCCAAACCATTTAGTAAACCAGCACATAAATAAGCTGAATTTTTATCTTCACCTTGAATTACAGCCATTAACTTAGTCTTTTTTGGATATTTAAATTGCTTCCAATATTTAGCCATTGCTACTGTTTGAGCGTATTTCATCCAAACATCAGGTACTATAAATTCATCTGGTTCTAATTC
>Ga0181397_1000323_pt1 | contig 18193 bp, 20 predicted proteins | sample 20SPOviralmetaG_FD_130126 | JGI IMG/M metagenome (GOLD analysis project Ga0181397, IMG submission 130126) | Marine viral communities from the oligotrophic San Pedro Time Series (SPOT) site, San Pedro Channel, CA, USA - 20 SPOT_SRF_2011-02-23 | ecosystem: Environmental > Aquatic > Marine > Strait...
ATCTGTAGAGATAAGACTATGCCTAGTTTATCTACTGTGTACAAAGTACAAAGAGAAGATGAAGATCTACAAAAGAAGATTAGGCACGCAAGAGAGACAGGCGTTTACACATTGTTAGATAAGATTGCAGAAGATATGGAGATCCCAAAGTCTAATCAAGAGATGCACTTCATTAAAGAGAAATGGAGTCATATCAGATGGATTGCCAGCAAGTTAGCAAGCAACGTGTTCGCTGATAAAACTAAATCAGAAGTGAAACAAGACTTAACTATGTCTATATCGTGGGGTAAGCCAGATGTTAAAAAAGATATTATCGAAGTTAAAGAGATTATGGATCAAGTACCAGGTATGGGCGCTCAAGCAATATCTGGAACAGGCGGAGTTAATCAAGAAAAGGAATAAGGATTAGTTCTGGTTAACCCTTGTTTATCGGGTACATCAGACGCAGCTGCAGCTTTCCGCGCGCGCGTATGATTTCTGAAATGTTCGCTGTTTGTTCTCGAATGATTCTAATTCGCAACACAAATATAACACAAGGCTTTTATTTTTTAGATTTAGTATAGGTTCTCTGCGGTTTAAGAAACCAATGACGTATTAAAAGGCTTGATTTCTAAAAAGTGAAAAGGGAAATGCGCAAAGGGGGTACCCCCCAAAAATGGGGCGCTGGCGCGTAATATATATATATCCCGACTAAGCCACACACACATATACATAGAAAGGTAAACATGGGTTATTCAAAAGAACATAAGAGCAAAACAGGTGGATTGAATGCAAGAGGTAGAGCATTCTTTAATAGAACAACAGGATCTAACCTAAAGAAACAATTAAACTCTGGTACATCTGGCAGGCGCGTATCATTTGCAGCTCGTTTTGCAGGGATGGCTGGTCCCATGAAAGATAAAAACGGCAAGCCTACAAGAAAAGCTCTAGCATTAAAGAAATGGGGTTTTGGTTCTGTAGCTGCTGCAAGAAATTTTGCTAAAAGGAATAAAGCATAAATGGCAAAAGATCGATTCACAGATGAATTAATTACCGCTATGGTTTTTATAGCTGAGGATACAAATGGATTGGTTATTCATTTAAACGGATTTCAGGATGAACAACACGCTAATAAGTTTGTAAACAAGTTAATGAAAAATAGTGGCATAGATTATAAATCTGTAAGAGATCTATTTGATTTACCAACAATACATTAGGAGGATTAATGAAACTTAAAGATCATATTCCACATATTGTTAAAGAACATAAAACAGTTTGTGCAGCTATAGTGATAGTTATTATTGTTCTAGCTATTTTATAATGCACGTTGAGATACCATACACTCCAAGGGAGCTGCAGGCTAAACTACATGATGATCTAGATAAATATAGATTTGCTGTACTTGCATGCCACAGAAGATTTGGAAAAACAGTATGTATGTTAAACCATCTCATTCGCGCTGCTTTACAAAATACTTTAGTCAATCCTAGATACGCTTATATAGCTCCCACTTATAAGCAGGCTAAATCCATAGCCTGGGATTATATGAAAATGTTTGCTGGAGCAATTCCAACAACCAGGTTCAATGAAACAGAATTAAGATGCGATCTGCCGAATGGCGCAAGAATTACTTTGTTATCTTCTGAACAACCAGATTCACTAAGGGGTTTGGCATTAGATGGAGTAGTAATTGACGAGGTAGCTCAGATAGAACCTAAGCTCTGGAATGAGATAATTAGACCAGCTTTATCGGATCGTAAGGGGTTCGCATATATGATAGGTACGCCAGCTGGAATGTCGAATCTATTTTACGAATTGTATCAATCAGCTGTAGCAGATCCTAAATGGTTCGCTTATACAGCAGCTGCATCGGATACTAACATTATAGACCAGGAAGAATTAGACGCTGCTAAGAAAGCTATGGGGGAAACAAAATTCCGCCAGGAGTTCGAGTGCGATTGGATTGCAAATATCGAGGGATCTATTTATGGCAACATTATGAAAGCTGTAGAAGATCAAGAGCAGATTACTCTTATGGAATATGATCCAAGTTTATTAGTATCTACTGCTTGGGATATAGGAGTCGGAGATTCCACAGCTATTGTTTTTTTTCAAAAGCTTGGTAATACGATAAGGATTATAGATTATTACGAGAATAGACGAGAGGGATTACCGCATTATATTTCTATTCTTAAAGATAAAGATTACATTTACGATAAGCATTATGCACCGCACGATATTGAGGTACAGGAATTTTCTTCTGGTAAAACTAGGAGAGAGGTAGCATATCAACTAGGAGTCAATTTTAGAATACTTCCTAAGATTCCACTAGAAGATGGGATCCATAGTTTGAAAATGTTATTACCCAGATGTTGGTTTAACCTGGATAAGACTAAACCTTTAATAGATGCTTTGAAACATTATCATCGAAAATATAACGAGAAGATGAAAATGTTTCATAATAAGCCTACTCATGATTGGAGTTCGCACGCAGCAGATGCGATGAGATATTTAGCTATGTCGATAAATGATTATGAGAACAAAAGTAAAATACAACAAACAATCGCAGTAAGCGATTATAAAATACATGAGGGTATAAGATGAGTTTTTTAACACCAAAAATTCCAGCGATGCCGCCAGTTCCACCAGTGGAACCTTTACCACCTGCTCCAGATTATGAGGATGAGGAAAGAAGAAAACAGGCAGCAGCTGATGCAGCAAAACTTAGAAGAAATAGAGTAGGAAGAAAACAGACTATTCTTACTTCTCCTTTAGGGGATGAGTCTGAGGCAACTGTTGAAAAGAAAACTTTATTAGGAGGATAGTATGGGAGGAGTAGTATCAAGACCAAAACCACCCGCACCAGCTCCAGCTCCAGTTTATGTAGCTCCAACAAAAGCAGAAGTATCACAAGCAACATCTACTGATTCTGGAATGGATAGAGGTAAAGGAAGATCATCAATGATATTAACGGGTCCGCAGGGATTAGGCAGTGGCGATTTAAAATTAAGAAAGAAAACTTTATTAGGATAATTTATGGAAATAATACCAAAGGCTAAAAGAGTTATAGACACATATAATTCTTTACGGGGTCAAAGAGGAACGTGGGAATCGCACTGGCAAGATGTAGCAGATTACATGCTACCAAGAAAAGCAGATATTACACAGAAAAGATCTAAAGGAGATAAAAGACATGAGCAAATCTTCGATGGTACTGCAACACATGCTTTAGAATTATTAGCAGCATCTTTACATGGGATGTTGACTTCTACTACTTCCGCTTGGTTTTCTTTAAAGTACAGAAACGAAATGGTAGATCAAGACGATTCAGCGTCTGAATGGTTAGAAGATTGTAATAAAGTTATGTTGCAAGCATTCTCTAGATCTAACTTCCAACAAGAAATTTTTGAATTATACCATGATCTAATTGCATTTGGTACAGCAGGAATGTTTATCCAAAGTGATGAAGATGATGATTTAAGATTTAAAACTATTCATATCTCAGAGTTATTTATATCAGAGAACCAGAAAGGTTTAGTAGATACAGTTATTAGAAAGTTTATTCTAAAAGCTAGATCTTTACCTGCGATGTTTCCAAAAGCAGAATTACCTCATGACTTAATGGAACAAGTAAGAAATAATCCTCAAGATGATGTAGTTATACTTCATGCAGTAATGCCTAATGAGATGGGTGGTATATATGAGAACAATGTAAACAAACCTTATTCAAGCTGTTATGTTCATGAAGATACTGGTTTCTTATTAAGTGAAAGTGGTTTCAATGATTTCCCTTATGTAGTTCCAAGATATTTAAAAGCATCTAATGAGATCTATGGCAGATCTCCTGCGATGAATGCTTTACCAGATGTTAAGATGTTAAACACAATGGCTAAAGTTTCTATCAAAGCAGCTCAGAAACAAATAGATCCACCTTTAATGGTACCCGATGATGGTTTTGTATTACCTGTAAGAACAGTACCTGGAGGATTAAATTTCTACAGATCTGGAACCAGAGAAAGAATTGAACCATTAAATATTGGTAGCAACCAGCCTTTAGGTTTACAGATGGAAGAGCAAAGAAGAAAAGCTATTAGAGAAAACTTCTTTGTCGATCAATTATTATCTGTTCAAGGATCTAACATGACAGCAACAGAAGTCATGCAAAAACAAGAAGAGAAGATGAGAATACTTGGTCCAGTATTAGGTAGATTACAATCTGAGTTATTACAGCCATTAATAACAAGATGTTTTAATATTTTACTTAAACAAAAGAAATTCCAAGAAGTTCCTGAGTTTTTAGCAAATCAAGTTATAGAAATAGAATATGTTTCTCCAATAGCTAAAGCTCAAAAATCTGGAGATCTATCATCTATCATGAGAGGTATTGAAGTATTTGGAGCAATCCAACAAGTATCTCCTGTATTTGATTATTTAGATGTAGATGGATTAGTAGCTCATCTAAAAGATGTAATTGGTTTACCTGCTAAGATATTAAGATCTAGAGCTGAGGTAGAGCAGATGAGAGAACAGAAACAAGCTCAAGCCGAGCAGATGCAGCAAATGCAACAAGAGATGCAAATGGCAGAGGCAGCAGGCAAAGCAGCACCAGCAATCAAGGCGGTAGCTGATGAATGAGAAAGATATTAAACAATTAGAGATAGACTATAAAACGACTTTTGGATCCGAGAGTGGACAACGTGTACTTGAAGATCTTAAAAAGAGATGCAGCTTTAATTCGACTACTCACATAAAAGGAGATAGCCACGAAAGCGCATACTTAGAGGGATCAAGATCCGTGGTCTTGTTCATTAATAACATGATAAACAAAAAGGATAAATAACAATGTCAAGTGAAAATCAAGAGGTAGCAGTACAAGAACAAGGTTCGGTACTGTCTGGAGAAACTGCAGCGACAACTGCAGAAACAAACACAGATTGGAAAGCAAGTCTTTCTGATGAAGTAAGAGCAGATAAATCTTTAGAAAATATTAAAGATATTGAAAGCTTAGCAAAAAGTTTTGTGCATGCACAAAAAATGGTAGGAGCTGATAAGATTCCTGTACCTAATAAATTTGCAACAGAAAAAGATTGGGATGCAGTTTACGAAAAACTTGGCAGACCAAAAACTGCTGATGAATATAAATTTGAATCTCAAGATGTAAATCAAGATGGTTTAAAATCATTTGCAACAGCAGCTCATAAAATGGGATTACTTCCTAACCAGGCGAACGAAATGGTTAAGTGGTATCAAGAAAATGTTGCAGCTGAAACTAACGCTAAGAATGCAACAGCAGAAAAAGCAAGAACAGATGCTGTGTCAGATCTTAAAAAAGAATATGGTTTAGCTTATGACCAAAAATTAAAAGCAGCTAGCTCTATGGCTAAGCAATATGTTGCAGCAGAAGTATTAGATGCTCCAATGGCAGACGGATCTAAGTTAGGAGACAATCCTGCTATTATAAAAGCATTTGCAACACTTGCTGAAAAAATGGGAGAGGATCAGTTTGTTAATCCATCTGGACCAACATTCTTAACTCCTCAAGCAATAGATAAACAAATAGGAGATTTAACTGCTCCTAATTCTGCATATTGGGATAAAATGCATCCTAATCATGAGGCAGCTGTTGAAGAAGTTTTAGCTTTACGAGAACAAAAAGAATCTGTATAGCTGAAATATATTTGGATAATCGAAAGACCCAAATTGACACTATGAATAGCATAGGATCCATGAGATCTAAAATTTAGGAACGACCCGTAAGGATAATCATCCGTTTTAACATAACAACAACAATAACCAATATAGGAGACAATTATGTCTGTTAATATAACTAACGCATTTGTTGAACAATATTCATCAAATGTGACTATGCTATCTCAGCAAATGGGTAGCAAATTAAGAGGTGCTGTTGATGTTGAAACTGTAAGAGGAAAAAATGCATTCTTCGATCAAATCGGAGCAACTGCAGCTGTGGCTAGAACAACTAGACACGGAGATACTCCAAGAGTCGATACACCACACAGTAGAAGAAGAGTTAGCTTAGGCGATTTCGAATGGGCTGATTTAATTGATGATTTAGATAAAGTAAGAATGCTAAATGATCCTACGTCAAACTACGCAAAGGCTGCGGCAGCTGCTATGAACAGAACAATCGATGACCAAATCATCGCTGCTCTTGGCGGATCTGCTGATACAGGCGTTGCTGGAGGAACAGCGGTAGCTTTACCTGCTTCTTCTAAGTTCGCAACTGCACAACAAGCAGACGGATTAACAATAGCTAAATTGTTAGAGACTAAGTTTTTCTTTGACAATGGCGATGTAGATCCATCTGTAAAAAGATACTTTGTGTGTGGACCAAAACAAATCCAAGATCTATTGGCTACTACAGAAATAAAATCTTCTGATTTTAACACTGTAAAAGCTCTTGCCCAAGGCGATATTAATTCGTTCTTAGGTTTTGAGTTTATCATGTCAACTAGACTTGCTTTTGATAATACAAACGCAGACGACAGATTGTGTTTCGGTTTCACTCAAGATGCGGTTAAATTAGCGATTGGTGCTGAGCCAAAAGCTAAAATCACTGAAAGAGATGACAAGTCATACGCAACTCAAGTTTATTATTCAATGGCATTAGGTGCTACTAGAATGCAAGAAACTCATGTATTCCAAGTACCTTGTGACGAGTAATAATCACTAATTATAGGCGGGATTAATTTCCCGCCTATTTTATGACAAAGAAAATAGATCAACCAAAACTTGTCTTACATTTTAAATGTAAAGATCACATTTACCGATATGTTTTGGTAGATCGATTTAAACACGATAGCAAAAACCATTATGGTTTTGATACTAAGCAAGAATTAACAGAGGCAGAAATATTTGCCTTAGTTAAGCCAAGAACGTTAAGACGTAAATATATAATAAAAACAAACAACAAATAGGAGAACCTTATGCCAATGGGACCAGGTACATACGGAAAGAAAAAAAGCAGACCAAGTAATAAACTTAAAGGTGGTCAAAAAAGATTACCAGCTGCTCTAAAGAAAAAAATAATGAACAGTAAGAGAGGCAAGTAATATGAGTCTCTATCGTAATATTAACGCTAGGAAACGTGCTGGGACTTCAAGATCAAAGTCTAAGAGTACAATATCAGCTAAGTCATATAAAAATATGAAAGCTGGTTTTCCTAAAAAAAATAAAAAAAAGGCATAAGTAAATGGCATCTGTAATTGAAATTTGTAATTCTGCATTAAATCAACTTGGAGCTAGCGCAATCACTTCTCTTTCTGAAAATAGTAAGAATGGTAGATTGTGTAATGCAAGATATAATACTGTAAGAGATGCAGTATTTAGAGCGCATCCTTGGAATTGTTTAACAAAAAGAATTACCTTAGCAGCTGATACTACAGCTCCAGATTGGGGTTATACTCATGCTTTTACTTTACCAAGTGATTGCTTGAGAGTTTTAGGTATTAATGCTTATGATACTAATTATAAGATTGAGGGTAGAAAAATATTATCTACAGAATCTGCAATTAAATTAGTTTATATTTCACAAGTCACAGATCCAAACGAAATGGATGTCTTATTAAGAGAGACTATATCTGCAGCTCTTGCAGCAGATATGGGTTTCTCTATTACAGCTAACTTACAAACAGCAAAAGTATTTAACGAAAAATATCAACTTAAATTATCTGAGGCTAGACATACAGACGCTAGCGAGGGTGGTTATAATACAGATCAAAGTCTTGGACCAACAGATCAAGTTCAAGCAGACGAATTTATAAATAGCAGATACTAATATGGGAAAACAACTTCTATCAGTTCCCAGCTTTACCGCTGGGGAGCTTTCTTCGCGTATGCAAGGAAGAACAGATTTTAAGAAATACTTTAGTGGATGTACGCGATTAGAAAACTTTGTAGTTCTTCCACATGGTCCCGTCACTAGACGACCAGGCACATATTATGTTTCTCCTGTAAAAACACAAACTGCTAAAACAAGATTAATACCTTTTGAGTTTTCTACTACTCAAACTTATATTTTAGAATTTGGCAATCAGTACATAAGATTTTATAAAGATGATGGTCAAATAGAATCTTCTGGTTCTCCTTATGAGATCAGCTCTCCATATTTAACTGCAGAATTATTTGATATTAAATTCGCACAATCTGCTGATGTCATGTATTTAGTACATCAAAATCATTCTGTAAGAAAGTTATCTAGAACAGGTCACACATCTTGGAGCTTAACTGAAACTGAATTTACTAATGGACCATATCTAGATGCAAATACTTCAACTACTACAATGGCTCCATCTGCAACTACTGGATCCTCGATTACAATTACTGCCAGCAGCTCTACATTTGTAAGCACAGACGTAAATAGATTAATTAGTTTTTCTAATGGTCATGCAAAAATTACAGCTTTTGGATCTGCAACTTCTGTCACTGCAGAAGTAAAAGATGATTTTGATAATACGAATGCTGTAGAAGATTGGAAGTTAGGAGCCTGGAGTACCACTACTGGTTTTCCATCTTGTGTTTCTTTCTTTGAACAAAGATTAGTTTTTGCATCTACAACTAACAATCCACAAACTTTATACTTCTCTAAATCTGGAGATTACGAAAATTTTACTAGCGGAACAAATGCTGATGATGCTATGATTTATACTATTGCATCAAACCAGGTAAACGTTATTGAGGCATTAAAAGCAACAAGAACACTTATTGTTATGACAACAGGTGGAGAATATTCAGTTAGTTCTGGATCTTCTCAAGATGCAATTACACCTACAAATATTAATATTAGAAAACAATCTAATTACGGAAGTGCAGGAGTAGATGCGCTATCGATTGGTAATGCCACTATCTTTCTACAAAGAGCGAAAAGAAAGATTCGAGAGCTAGCATATAATTTTGACTCAGATGGTTATCAAGCTCCAGATATGACTATCTTGGCAGAACATATAACGGAATCGGGTATTACTCAAATGGATTATCAGCAGGAGCCTTTTTCCATAGTCTGGTGTGTAAGAACCGATGGAGTGCTAGCAGGTCTTACATACAATCGATTAGAGCAAGTCACAGCTTGGCATAGACACATATTCGGTGGCAAGTCTGATACAGGTAAAGATATTAAACAACAACAAATAGCTTTTACCTCAAACTCTACAAATGTTAGTACAGCTAACAATACAATTACAATATCATCTCATGGCTTAGCTACTGGAGATCCAGTTTATTATAATGCTCCATCGAATGCTATTGGAGGATTAAATAATTCTAATTTGTATTATGTAATATCTGTTGATGCCAATACTATTAAATTAGCATCTACATCTGGAAATGCTAGTGGAGGAACAGCTATCAGTTTAACGACAGCTCCAGGATCTGATACTACACAATATATTTATCAAGGAATTAATATTTATACTGATATTATTTTTTCTGCTAATCATGGATTTAAAACTGGAGATATTGTTTATTACGATAACACAGGAACATCTATTGGTGGTTTAGCTGAAAACATTAAATACTTTGTAGGTAAAGTAGATGATAATCAATTTCAACTTTATAGAAATGAAGATCTACTTACAGAAGTAAATATGACTTCTGCTCATACAACAGAACAAACAGATAATATTTTAACTCATGCTCAAGTAGAGAGTGTTGCAGTTATAGCTGGTGCAGAAGAGGATCAAGTCTGGGTTATAGTTAAAAGATGGATTAATGGTGCAGAAAAAAGATATGTAGAATATTTAACACCTTTTAATTTTAATGCAGATCTTACATCGTTTCATTATTTAGATTCTGGTTTAAATTATAGTGGAGATGCTACAAGCTCATTAAGTGGTTTATCTCATTTAGAGGGAGAAAAAGTTTCTATTATTGGCGAGGGTGCAGCACAAAATGATAAGGTGGTATCTTCGGGAGGTGTTAGCCTGGACAACGCTATAGAAGAGGCAAACATAGGATTAGGCTATACATCTGATCTACAAACAATGAGATTAGATGAGGGATACCAAGAAACTACACAAACAAAAGTAAAAAGAATTTATGACTTATCTGTTCGATTTCATGAAACAGTAGGAGCAAGTGTTGGACCCAACGCAGACACTTTAACTGCAATAGATTTCAGAGATAGTTCAGCTAGTATGGATTTACCTGTTCCATTATTTACTGGAGATAAACATATAGAATTTGATTCAGATTATGGTACAGAGGGATTAGTATATATAAAACAACCACAGGCGCTGCCAATGACAATCTTGGGTATATATCCAAGACTAGAAACTGAAAGTGTCTAAAATAGAAATAGTACCTTTTACTAAAGAACATGCCAAACAAATCCTAGAGTTAGGCATGAATGATGTTGCTTTAGAATTAAAGCCAGAACATAGAAAATATGTTGTGGATATTGAAGATGTTGGAATGTCGTTTACTGGTTTACTTAATAACAAACCTATAGCGGCAGGAGGTATCTGTTATCTCTGGGATGGCGTTGCTGAGGGGTGGGTCTTAGCATCGAGGGATATATTCAAATATCCGATTTTTTGTGCTAAAACAATCAAACGAAGAACCGATTTATTAGCAAAAAATAACAAATTAAAAAGAATACAAACTGCCGTCAAAGCAGACTCTGATACAGCTATCAGATTTGCTGAGTGGCTAGGATTCAAACGAGAGGGATTAATGAAAAATTATGGTCCCGATGGTGCGGATCATTACTTATACGCAAAGGTTTATTAATGTCATTTATTAGTATTTTATCAGGTGGAAAAGCAGCAAAGAAGTTAGGAGCTTATAATAACGAGATATACAAAAGAGATGCTGCTATTCAAAGACAAGAAAAAGATCAAGCATTTCATTTTTACGAAACTTTTGAAAAACCTAAATTTGATAAAACTGCAGAAGAAATAAGAGATCAATTAAAAGTATCTTATCTAAATAGTGGTGTGACTATGGAGGGTACTCCTATAATTGCATTTATAGATCAAGATTACGAATTAAAAACTGATGCAGAAATTTTAAAGTTTAATGCAGAGAATGCTAAATCAAGATCTGAAAACCAAGCATTGATGTCAGAGGCAAAAGGTATGTTAGCTCAGTGGGAGGGTAAACTTCTTAAAAGACAAAGCTACTTTGATGCTGGACAATCTCTACTTAACACTGGTGCAACTTTATATAATATGGGTAATTAATGGCTATTAAACTTTATAAATCGCAAGCAACTATAGATACTAAATCAACTAATGTATCTGCTACTCAATTAGCCGTTTCTCCTAGTTCAGTTTATAGTTCTGCTAAAGCTAGCGCAGGTGCTGCAGATGCTGCTGTTAATTTATTTGCTGTAATTAAAAAAACTAAAGACGACAGTAAAGCAACAGCTATTAATAATGATATAGAATCTAAAATGAATAAGATGGCTATTAATTATGATAGATCTAATAATCCAGAAGATCTAACTACATTTAATAGCATGATGTCTTTAGTTAAAGACAAAGCAATACTTGGTTCTAATAATTCAGTTAAAAGGAAAGTTAATTCTTGGTTTGCATCTAAGTTATCTAGTTCTTCTTTAGATTTAGAAAAGAATATAACTAATAATATTATTGATGAAAAGATTGCTACAGATAAAATTGAGCTAGAAAAATATCAAGGAATTATTGCAACATCTAATAATAGAAAAGAAGTTAATCAAGCTAAGGGATGGATTAATAATTATTTTGCAAATGAAAATAATAAATTATTTTATAAGCCTGCAGATTGGATTACTTTACAAGATGAACAAGAAAATAAGATCCAAGAAAATGCAGCTATTATGCTTGCAACAAATGATCCTAATTCTGTAATTGATAATCCTAAAATTATTACTGATAATATTAAAGATACAGAAACAGCAGAGTATATCTTAGAAAAAGCATACGAAAATTCAGCAGCAAATGTTGAGGCTGAAATAAAAGATATGGAAATTATTGATGCTAAGAATTTAGAAGATCAAGCAAATAACTTTGCTGAGCTTGCTGTAAGAATAAAAGACTTTCACGAAAACGCTAACAATCAAGATTTTTCAGATAAGTTAATTACATATTCAGAATTAAAACGAGCTTATGTTAATAATGATATTGACGAAACTATGTATAGAAAGCTCATTGATTATAGAGCTGGGACTATAGTTTTAGATGATGAAAGACTTGTTGCTGATATTAATGATGAAATAATAAACAGCGATTCTCCTGTAGAATTACAAGCATTATCTAAAAGAGTACAAGTTAAAGATTCAGATCTTTCTTTTTTAAATCTATCTGCTGAATCTACTGGTAGAGCATTAAAGAAAATTAATCTTCTTAAAAAAGATTCAGAATTATATACAGAATACAAAACAACAACATCCATAATGAAAGCAATATTTTTTGCTAGTGATAGTTATGAGTTTGATGTTGGAGAAGATTCAAGAACAGTTAAAGCTGTTGGTGGACAAGCTATGGAATATTTTGATAACTTAGTAATTAACCAAGGAATGAACGTCACTGATGCGATGTTTAAAACAATCACTAAGTTTAATCCAGGAGCTGCTCTACCAAACATGACTATCTTTCCTTTACCTGCTTTTTCAGAAGAGAGCGATTGGACCAGCCAAATATTAGCTCATGGTGGATCTGGTTATTTTATTAAAGCTAAAGATAAGATGGCTAATCTTTATAAAGATGGAAAATTAAATCATGAAGAATTTATGTTTGAAATAGAAAACCTAAATAAAGCTGAAAGACTTTTCCAAGTTAGACATAAATACGCAATCTCGGTCAGTAAAGCTACAGATGATATGACAGATGAAAATGTATTAACTTTTGCTGCAGGAGAGGGTGCAAGCGGTTTATCAAGTATAATTAAAAACTTAATGAAGAAAGACTAATGGAATTAAATATTACAGAAAATTTAGAGAAAAGCGTATTACTACCTTTATACACACAAGAGAATGAGCTTAACTCAGATGGTATGAGTGCTGCTGAAAAACTTGGTTTAGATACAGGTAATTTTTATTTAGATAGTCAAAACAGAAACGAAAAAAATACACAGATACCATTTTATAATGAAGTAGAAATTAAGGCTAAGAAGAAATCTTTAGAAATGACTAAAGAATTTTTTGTAGATAACCTACCTAGATTTTTTAAAAATTTACCAGAGGATGCTCTTTACGGAATCTTTAAAGGAATAGAAAATGGTATAAGTAATACAACAGAGGCTTTTCCTGGTATTAAAGGATTTATTGATGAAGTAGGAGAAAAGAATATTGCTCCAGAACCTTTTAATTTAACATTAAAACAATTATCAAACAGAGTACATAATTTAGATCAAGAAAGAGATAAGACGTTTGCTAATGATTTAGCAGGGTATATGTTTCAAGCAGCTCCATATTTATTCCTTGCAAGATCTAGATTAATACAAGGTGGTATAGGAATAGAAAGAGCTAATCTTTTAGCCTGGATGTTTGCATCTGGTATGGGATTCAAAAATGAAGAATTATTAGTTAGTGATGTTTTTGCTAAATCTTTAGGAGATTCTAAGTTTATGGATTCTCTTAAAAAGTTTGACGAAAAAATCGTTGATACTGGAGTAAGTGTTGAGGGAATAGTTAATTTTGGAGCAAGAGCTATGGATGGCTTATTGTTCGAAAAATTATTTGGTAAAATAAAAGAAGTTTATAAGAATTGGAAAATATCTAAATTACCTCCAAAAGAAAAAGTTAAGTATCTTGGCGATCAAAAAGAAATAAAAAAAATATCTGAGGGTATGGTTGAACAACAAAATAAACCATTAAAATTCTTTCCAAATCAAGACGATGTTAATACAGCTACAGCTGTAGTTAAGAACATGGATAATCCTAGCGATGAAATAATAGATCAAATTAAAAAAGATCCTAATGTTAAAGAGGTTATAGATAATCAAAAAAAAGGAGAATTAGAAAGTACAGCTGGAAAATTTAATGATCTAGAATTTCAAGCTAATAGAAAGTTTAATTTTGACGGAGAAGAAGTAATAGGTTTTGATAATGCTATAAATAAATACTATGCAAATGGTGCATCTAAAAAAGATAAGATTGTTCATATAATGATTGGCAATCCTGCATCGGGTAAATCTTTAAAAGGAAATGTAATTGCTGAACACTTTGGTTCAAAAGTTATTGATTCAGATGATTTTAAATTAGCTTTAACAGGTAAAAAAAATACATCAGCTACATCTGCTGTTCATGATGAGGGTAAATTTTTAGCAGATAAAACTTTACAAATAGCTATGGGTAATGGCGATAATCTAGTGGTTCCTATTATTGGTAAATCTGAGGATAAAGTTATGAGCTATGTAAATACATTTAATCAGAATGGCTACACAGTTAAATTAGTATATGCCAAAGCTCCAACAAATAAATCTAGAATGTATAATATTAAAAGAGGATTAGTCACTGGTCGATTAATACCAGACGAGTATTTTAGTCAAGATTTAGACAAAAAAATTAATCTTGTTTATGATGTGGTTAAACCTAAAGTAGATGGTTCTTCTACAATCAAAACAGGCACAATAAGAAAGAACGCTATCGTTGAAAATGAAACAACTGGTAGCGGTATATATTAACACTACACAATAAACATTAATTAGTATAAGAGAAAGGAAAATGGGATAATTCCTATTCCAAACAAAATCATATTATGGCTGGACCAATATTAAAAAAGACGATTGTTGAACCTATTGTAGATTTAACTAAACCTGTAGTCTCAAATATTTTAAAAAAATCTTCTGAGATTATATCTAAGGCAGATGGTAAACCTAAAAAGATAGATGAATCTACTATAGTAAAAGATAAGACAGATTTTTCTGGAGAGGCTAAAGAGCTTACTGAGGGAGCTAGTCAAGCTGAGGGTGGCAACATTATTGAAAACGAAAGTATTTTAAAAAATGATGGATCTACTGCTATTCCTAAAAAAGTTTTACCAGACAATGATATTAAACCTACAGACTCAGATGTTAATGTTATATTAGATCTTGCAAAACCAGAATCTACAAGCGTTTATAAAAATTCAAAACATTTAGATACATTTAATATTAAGTACATCGATAGCGATCAAAGTATTTATGACATGATCGCAGCTCATGAAAAACTTTATAAAAATAAATTATCTACAAAAACAAAAGATAAAGATATTAATGATATAGCTAATTTATTAAGTAAAGATCCAGATAAATTAAGTTTTGACTTCTTAGCTACAAAGCCTGGCGAAATACCACCACCAGGCAAGATAAGAGCTTTTAGAGATTTTTATATTTATAAAACTGAACAATTAGATTTATTAGCTAAAAAGGCTGTTAATGGTACAGATGCTGATAGAGTTTTATTTAAACAAGAAATGGCATTGGTTGCCAATCTTCATCAAAAACTAGCAGCTATAAGATCTGATGCAGGTAGAGCTTTAAGAGAATGGCAGCTTACATCTAAATCTACAAGGTTTGATGACACAAGTTTTGCTGAGCTTAACATGGCTAATACTTTAGAAAAATTAGGTGGAGCTGAGGATATAGCACAAACTGCTAAGATGTATTTATCTCTTCCTAAAAACAAGAGAGCGCAATTTGTTGATGGTGCTGGTTTTGGTAAAAAACTTACAGATGCTGTTTACGAAAGTTTTATAAATTTAATTTTATCTAATCCTGTCACTCACGTTAAAAACATAGCAGGTAATACTTTTACTTTATACATGTCTAACTTTGAAAGAAGTTATGCTGCTAATTTTAATAGACTTATAAATAGAACAGATGGTGTTGCTCATTTTGAGGGATATGCCAAACACTATGGAATGAAAATGGCTTATGGCGAGGCTATTGAAATGTTCTTTAAAGCTATTAATGGAGAACAAACTTTAGTAGCTGGTTCAAAAGTAGAGGCTCCATCTAGTGTATTTAATGCTAGTACACTTGGCATTAAAAATAATACTATGGCAAAAGCTACAGACGTTATTGGTAAAATAGCAACTCTAAATGGTTTACCTTTAAAATCACTAAATGCTGGGGATGGTTTCTTTAAGACACTTGCATATAGATCTGAGTTATATGCGTTAGGTTATAGAAAAGCTTTTCAATTAATGAAAGCGGGTAGATTAACTGAAAAAGATGCAGGAGCTTATATTGCTAACTTTATTACTTATCCTACTAAAGAGGCACAAGAGGCAGCATTTAAAGAAGCACAATATATTACATTCCAAACTCCTACAGGTGTTAAAGGAGATATGCTTTCAATCGGAGCAGATGGTGTAAAGAAAATTAGAAAACTACCACTAGGTAGATATATGATTACCTTTATTCAAACACCTACAAACATATTAAGATATACAGCTGAAAGAACACCAGTATTAAATTTACTTACAGATTGGAATACACAATTTACAAAAGGCGGTGCATCTAGAGATTTAGCTCTTGCTAAGCTTTCTATGGGTACAATGTTTATTATGTCAGCTGGTTCCATGGGTTATTTTGGAATGGGTACAGGCACAGGTGCTAGTATTAAAAATATTAGTTTAAATAAAAAAGTACAATCACAGCCATACGCTTTAGAGAAAGCTTTAGATATACCTAGTAATGCTCTTACTATTGGGGACACTGTTATTTCTTATAATGGTTTAGATCCTTTTGGTCAGATGCTTTCTCAATCCATAGATATAATGCAGCTTGGTAGAGAGATCTGGGAGCATGGTGGCGATAAAGATGCCTGGACCAAAGCGATGATAGCATTAGCAATTTCTGTTGGAGAAAACTTTTTCAATAAAAGTTATACCAAACAATCTAAAGAATACTTTAAGATCATGTCTGGAGACAAAGATTTTTTAGCTAATCTTCAAAAGTCTGGTAAAAAAATATTTGAAAGTATAGCAACACCTGGATTTTCAAGACAAATTTCTAGAACAGCAGATATGATCCAAGGAGATGATGATGCTAAAGTCACATCTAATGCGATGAGTATTGGCAGCATGATTCAAAACATTAAGAACAATACTCCAGGAATGGGAGAAGATGCTCCAAAAGACTATGATATATTTGGCGCTCCAAAGCATGCTTATAGATTTATTAGAAAGAAAAGAGAGGTAGATATTTCAAAGGGATTATCGGATGAGCTTAGACGAATAATGCCAGATATTAAAGAAATAAGAAAATATCTTATTTTAGATCCACTTAAAATGGAGGCTTTAAAAGCCAAAAATTCTAAAAATAAACGTTTACAAAAACAATTAAGTGATTTACCAAGAGGGAAAATAACTGTCGATCTTAATCATCAAGAAATATCAGAGTATAGACGAATAGCTGGTTTGATGGTAAAAGATGGATTAGAAAAGTTTATAAATTCTAAGGCGTATAACAATGCGCCAAATGACTATTTTAAGAAAACGCTCATTCTTAAAGAAGTTTCTAAAATTCGCTCAGAAGTATTTGAAGAATTATTGATTAATGGTGTGTTTAATAGACCATTAAACATAGCTAAGGAGAAGTTTAAAAATGAATTACATGGGTTTAATTAATGACAGTAAGTAGTATCAATACCAAAAACAGTTATTCTGCTAATGGCAGCTTAACAAGTTTTACTTATACTTTTCCTATTAATACTACAGCTGAGCTGCAAGTTATAGAAAGAGCTGCTAATGGTTCAGAGACAGTTAAAACTTTAAATTCTGATTATTCAATAAATGATAATGGTTCCCAAGGTGGTCAAGTTATATTTAATTCTGCTCCTGCAAATGGTGTCACTATTGTATTATTAAGAGATACAAACCTAACTCAAGAAACGGATTATATCGCTAATGATCCTTTTCCAGCTGAAACACATGAGGCAGCTCTTGATAAATTAACTTTACAACAACAAGAGCTACAAGAAGAATTAGACAGAGCTATTAAAATTTCTAGATCTAATGATATTACATCTTCTGAAATTGTTGCAACAGCATCTGCCAGAGCTGGTAAGTTATTAGCTTTTGATAGTAGCGGAGATTTGGAAGTTAGCCTGGATGCAAGCTCAATAGCAACAAATGCTACAGCTGCAGCTAACTCTGCTGCATCTGCTTTATCTCATAAGAACGATGCTGAAACTGCTAAGACAGCAGCCGAAACTGCAAAAACTGCAGCTGAAAGTTTATTAGATAATTTTGATGATAGATTTTTAGGAGCTAAAACTTCTAATCCA
>Ga0181397_1000324_pt1 | contig 18139 bp, 9 predicted proteins | sample 20SPOviralmetaG_FD_130126 | JGI IMG/M metagenome (GOLD analysis project Ga0181397, IMG submission 130126) | Marine viral communities from the oligotrophic San Pedro Time Series (SPOT) site, San Pedro Channel, CA, USA - 20 SPOT_SRF_2011-02-23 | ecosystem: Environmental > Aquatic > Marine > Strait...
ACCAAACCCCGCCTTACCAACATTAACTCTCTCTTTTGCCATTGTACCATCTGGTTGCATGACTGCTACCATTTTAGTTTTAGGGCTTTGCGCCAATATAGACGCGGCTTTACCCATTGCTTTAAAGGTAGCTTTATCTCCATACTTACCCATTAATCTAGGAGCTGTACTCATAAATACATCAAACGTAGTGATAGCCGCAGAAGATAAATTCCAACCCATAGTCCATGCGTACCCACCTGCGGTTAAACGTTGTGACCACCTTGGTATGTTAGGGCGTTGCGCAAAATTGGCAATACCAAGTAAATTATCTTTATATAGTTTTGTATTGGGGTCTATATCTTTATCATCGATACTGTTTAAAACGTCTTGTTTAAACTTATCTATTTTTGCACCAAACTCCATCTGCACAAGCTGACGGTTATAATCACGACCTTTACTTTCTACGGTATCTATCAAGTCATAAGATATTTCTGCTATACCTGTTGGAGTTACATCCCCCAAGAAACCTCTAACGTCATTACGATTACGAAGACCCTGCATAAAGGAACGTTCAGGCATACTATCTAACGCTATATCAACTATAAGCTGTTGTGTTTCTGTACTTACACCTTGCGCTTTTAAAGTGTTTATCACTTCAGCGATGAACGAACCTGATGGAGCAGTGCTAAAGTCAAACACACCACCTCTTATACCTTCTCTAAAAGGTACTTTTATTTGGGCAATTACTTTTTTGTTTGTAGGGTTTTTTGCCACCCAAGCGTCGTTATATTCTTTAAGGTTTTTCTTAGCTTTTTCTCTTGCCTTTATAGTTCTAAAATACTCTACAAACTTTTCTGGGTTACCTGTTGTAGGGTCTACAGCATTGTATTCTAACCTATAATGACCCACACGAGTCAATGGAGCAAAAGGTCTAATAACCCCACGTTCCATATTTAGAAGTTCTGCTATTTTATCTCTAGCTTTCTTTTGTAACTTAGGGTCTGTAACCGTAGCACTAAGTCTAGCTTCTACTGAATCCATAATATCTTTTAAAGCGGATTCAAAAGTGTTAGTGACAGTTTTGTATAAGTCTTGTCCTTCTTTACCTAACGCTATGTATTCTTTTCTTAACTCTGCATGTATCGCTTTTGCTGATTTAATGTTATAAGCTTCATCACCTTCTTTATACCCATAGGCTTTGTTAAAGTCTGCTTCTCTTGGGTCAATACGGTTGTATGTGGCATTCGGAACCATAGACTGCAGAGTTAAAAACCTTTTTGCTTCGCGTTTTTTGTAGTTACGTAGTTTATTAACTACAGGGTCTAAGGAAGCATTGCGCCTACGCAAAGAGGAACTCATGTTGTTTACTATAGTATTAAGACCTGATGCCCCGGGTATACTTGATTCCGCTAATGCTCCTAAGATGTTAACAGGCTGTAATTTTAACCACACATCTTTTGCTTTGTTAGGTACTTTACTACCCATCCATGACTTACCTTCTTGTACATAATCATAGATTTCTTTTTTGGTAGTAGCCTTAGTTGTATTAGCCGCCCCAAGTTTGTTTACTAATTTAGCCGCCCCTGCAGGGGTCGAAGCTTCCATGTATATTTTAGTAGCTGCACGCCCATCGTATGTAGGTGCAATTATTTCTTGTACCAGTTTGTCAACTGCATCAAACGTAGAAGTTTCAGGCACTGTTGCAATACCCATCTTTGTGCGTGCAAAGTTAGCCAAGGCTCGAATTAATTGCATCCACGGGTTTCTGCCGTTAACAGTAGTTGTTTTTAGCTGATTTGAGAACTCAGGGTTAGCTTGATATTCTGCAACGAACTCATCTAAACTGGTTAGGCCGTACTCGCCGGCCAACTGCTCTTTAACACCTTCAAATATTTTAGTGAGCTTTTTAGTTAGTGGGTGTGACTTGTTAGCTATTGTAGCAGAAGTAACCGCATGGAACATTTCGTGAAGTAACGCGTGCGTGTTGATACCAGTTTCTGCGTCTAATGCTATCGTGTTAGTTTTTGGGTCAAAATAACCTGCAACAGGCGTACCATCGTCAGCTTTTAGGTTCTTCTTGGTAACAAGCTTTGTGTTACCTACATTTTCTGCAAATGTTTTGGCTAATTTAGATGTAGCACGAGACCCTGCAGTGGCCTGCAACCCAACCAACGCATCTTGTAGTTTACCTGCTAATAAAGCTTTACGCACTTGTGGTCGTAGCGGCAAGTCTATGACTAACTCTGCGGGTAGTTTAAATACTTTGTTTATTGCGTTATCTCGTTCAGCTTCTTCCGCAACTTTTTCCGCAACTTTTTCTGCTTTAAGGTTTCTACGTTGTTGCTCTTGTTGTTTGATACTAGCTTTTTGTCTGTTATTTATATTCGCATACGCAGTTATAGCCGAATTCAACTCTGTCTCAATGTAGCTTTTTAAATTCTTAGACCCTTTACCATCTGGTAAAACTCTTACAGCACCAGACTTAGTAACATCTACACCAAACCATTTAAGGACTTTAGCACCAGATATTTTACCCATAGAAGGTAAGTTGTTGTTAGGGTCGGCTAAGTAAAACTCACGTTGCATTACCTGTTGTGGTAGATTTCCTGATAAGTCGTTACTATCAGCGGTACGTGTTTCTCCATTGGCAACGTCTTCTATAGCTTGTGTTAATGCGGAATCAAACGTGGGGAACTGCCCAAAATATCTTTGTATTGCATTTGTAACTTTTGATGACGTACTTTTGGTACGTGTCTTATCCATTTCAGAAAGTACAGCTTTCTTAGCGGCGTTATCAAACTCATCTATAGTAACTCCAGCGTCTAAGTCTTTACCCATACGTTGTATATTGGCAGACTTACGTGCATACACAGCCGCCTGTTTGGTGCTAAGTTCTTTAGATTCAGATTTGCGTGCTGCAACTTTTTCTTTTTGCGATTCAGCACTCTCTGCTCTTTGTTTAGCGGTAGTCTGCTTGGGTTTATCTTTGACGTCTTTTGTTTTACCTTCAGGAGCAAGTGCCGTACCCTTTTTGCCGAGTACAGGCATAACTTTTCGTACGTCAGCACTTTTAGGTTTTGCTTCTGCTTTTGGTTTAGCTTTTGATTTAGGTTCACGTAATTTTTCTTCTATGTACATCTCTATCCCTACTTCCATAGGGTCTAAGATACCTTTAGCTTTTTCTCCACCACGAATATATTTTATCTCAACGGGTATACTTTCTCTACCGCTACTAATCGCTTCGGCGAGTCTATTATTACCTTCAACAATAAATGGAGTACCGTCTTCACGCACTTCAACCAGTATAGCACCTAATTTTGGGTCGTACCCATCTTTTTCTATACTCTTACGTAACCTATCTGCTTTCACACCTGTACCGCGTGTAGCCTCTTCACCTAATGCACCTTTTACATTTGATAGTATTTCAGGGTTTAGATTAACAGTACGGTTGCCATCAGCATCTTCAAAATATGCCGAAACTGTTGCAGGTCTTCCTATGTTACTTTCGTAAGTATCTTTCTTTGCAGCCTTCCTGTTCTTAGCTGCAGCTTTGTTTTTATCTACAAGATATTGTTCGTTAGGTACTGACGTTTCTACAAGTTTAACTCCTGCGGTTTCTAATGCAGTTGGTTTTGCTCCCTCTGTTCCATCAGGCAGTCCAGAGACCACGCTAGTGCTTCCCAATCCGCCATCTGTAGGTGGTCCAGATTTTTTGGTATCTTTCTTGGCATCGGCATCTCCAGCAGGGTCAATGTCGTCGGTTCTGACCACATCTTCGCTAGGAGGTCGAACGCCGTCTCTACCTGCGTCTGGCTTAGTTCCTTTAATCGGTTCATCAGCTTTTCCTCCTTCTTCTGCATTTAACCCTAAATCACTTGACTTTAGACGTGGGTATTTTTCTTCTAAGTCTTTTCGTATGTCAAACTCTACAGTTGGTCTTATTTGATATTGCGATTTTGTTTTTGCTTTAGTTTTTTCTATTGAGTCATCTGTTTCTGGTAAAGCTTCATTTCTAAGAGCTTCCATACGAGCGTCTTCGTCTTCTTTAGCTTTAACTCTACCAGCTTCAGCTTCAACGTTCCGCTGTTCTCGTGTAAGTACATTACCTTCACTATCAGAAGTCAAACCTAGACTTTCTGGCCCTTCTATTTGCAAACGATTTTTTAATTCTTCTTCCGCATCAAGCTCTGCTTTTGCACGTAAAGCTAAATCACTACCGCGCTTGCCCATTTCTTCGGATACAACACCTTCAAGTTCTGCAAAGGGTATTCCAGTTTCAGCTACAATACTTTGCATTTTCTCAAGCGGTACAGCACCGTCTGCATCTAAAGCCGCGCCTATTGCAGCTCTAGCTTGTGGTACACGTTGGTCTTCGATCTGCAATGACCCTAAACCTTGCCGTTGATCTTCAATACGTTTATCGCGCATATCTTCAATCGCTAAGGGCTGTCCATCTGGACCTGCTTTACGGCTGTTTGTAAACGCATCAACAAAGAACTGAATAGTAGCACCTGCACCACCACCTAGTAACGCAGACTCACCTGTACCTTCTAGTATAGCTCGTTCTGGATTATATCCACGCTCTGCTAAGTTTTGTACAATCTCTGCAGAGGCTTCCTGTGCAGCTTCTCCACCACCAGTTATAGCTGCGTTTTGTATCTTTTGCCCAATAGTTTCTACTGTTTCAGGGCCAAGGTCTTTGATAAACTTACCGATTACGGGAACATCTACAGATCGCATAAAGCGACCTAGTGGTGCAACTTCTAGTAAACCAAACGGTGCGGCTTGTCGTATGGCACGGTTACGTTGTTCTTGTGTTGCACCTCCAGCACGAGCGCGTTCACTGGCTTCACCTGCGGCTGTGCCTACACCTAACAACGCACCTGCACCAGTGGCAATACCTGTAGTAGCGGCAGCCCCAAGAGAAACGGGAGCGGCGGCAATACCTGCGGCAATACCCGCTATAGGAGCAGCAAACCCTGCGATAGAACCAAACACACTACCAATTTTATACCCAAGGTCGTCTTGGTCACCGCCACTTGGTTTTATGGCATCTGCCACACTTTGTATTTTCTTTCGGGCTGCAAGTTCGTTTTCTTCACCAAGTAATGTAGCTGCACCGAGAGCAGCCATTTCACCTGTACCTACAAATCCTGCCCCAAACCCAGAGGCAAGGTCACCTAATAACCCTGTCTCTTCTTCAGCTACAACAGGTTCTTCTATAGGTATAGCTTTAGTTTCCGCTAATCTTCCTGCAATAGCTTCATCACGACGTCTAGTTGGTTCAGGTGTTTGGAATCTTTGTTGTCTGTTAGCTAACAACAGTAACTCATCCAAAGACGTATCCTTGGGAGCCTCTACTTGTACCTGCGAACCGTCTTCTAGGTTAAGTGTATGTATTCCCATAAGTCTACTCGCTGTACGATGTGCTGGTTACCGAATCTTTTTCTATTGTTGGTTCTATACCGTACTGACTCAACACTTGAATTGCAAACTGTTCTGCGTCTAACAAGCTAGTACCTGTGGGTTTGCCATCTTCGCCAACACCTCTACCAAATTTGTTCATCATATCTTCAGTCATAGAGAGGGCTAACGCTGCAGCTTTGTCAAACTTTTCTTGTAACGCCGCTACTTGTTCAGGCTCTAACCCCATTAGTTCTGCATTTTCAAGTTCTGTTTTAGCCACTTCTACGCCGGCTAACGCATTAGCTTCTTTAGCAATCTGTTCTCTAACCTGCAATGTACGGAATATAGTGTTGTTTGCAGCGGTAACCCGTGCCGCTTCTGTAGCATTTTTGTCTTTTAGTGCCGCCAAATCTACTTTGTTCTTTTCTATAGCCAATGTAGCGGAACGGTATGCTTGAGTATTGTCACCTTCTATCTTACGCAATATACGATCTGCATTCTTCTGCGCATTTGTAAGGTCTTGACCTCTTAATTGCACACCTGCCTGTAGTGCAGAACGTTGGTTTTGTTGCGCTTGAGAATATAGTTCACGACCTAAAGTAAGTCCAGATTGTGCCAACCCTGTGTCGGTTGTCATCTTATCTTTTTCCATATTAAACTTATCCATCAGGCGACTTCTTCGATCCCTACGCTGTGAATTAGCTAAGTTCATAGATGCAGCTCCTGCGGATGCAAAAGTAGTTCCTATGTTTGTTGTACCTGCAGCACCCATCAAGAATGACTTTAACCGATCTCTACGTTCTCTATCTGGGTCGTAGTTTTCTGCGTCAAATGCAGTCATCTCTGATAACATGTCATCGTACTTAGCAGCTTTTTTGGCCCGTCCTGTGTACGCATCTGATTCCGCGAACCCGCGTTGCATAGCAGCATTTGGGTCTTCGGCAGTAAAGCCCATGTTACCCATAAGAGTGTTCATATCTATACCATCACCTGTTGTAGGCGTACCTTCTCCAGCTACGGGTTCTTCTTTAGCAGGGGGCAGTTGATTAGCTTGAACACTATCTTGACCTAACGTTTCGCCACCCATAGGTTCTTTAACAGGAGGAGCGAGCGTTTGGATACCTGTCGGAGCATCGAGAGAACCGTCATCCGGCCTTTGTGTAGTAGCGTTGCTAGGAGGCATTAAAGCTCCAGATAGAGGAACGCCTGTATTTTGAAGTCCTCCAGGATTAGCTAGCCGTAAAGGATCAACACCTTTTTCTGCTTCTGGAGCAAGTGATTCTCCTAAAATATCTGCTATTTTTTGTTGTGTATCTTTACCTACAGAAAGGCTACTTACAGAACCTTTTTCGACTTGGTTTATAAGTCTATCGGCAATACCACCAAAGGTTTTTTGAAATGCTGCTTTTTCATCGAGTGTGAGTTTTCTACCCTTTGAGAACAATCCTTTTTGTCCACTAACACCTTCACCTTCAGCAAAAGCAACTATGCCTCCACCAGCCATACGAACAGGGCCACCACTGTTTGCGGCTTGAGCCATACGCGCCCCTGCTAAACCTTGAGCTTGTGGTGGTACGTTAGGACGTGGTTTACCCATCAACCCTGCTAACCCTGCACCGCCACTCATTTGAGGTTTACCCGCACCCTGTGCCATACGGCTCATGTTCTTCTTTTGCATAGCTGCTTTTTGGTCGAGCGTACCTTTTGTACGTCCTGCTAACTCACTAAGAGAACCACCCATAGCGCTTTTTGTGAGTTCAAGTGCTTCTGCTTCACGTTGTTGTGCTATAGTGTTAGGGTTTTGTTGTGCTTTAAGTTGCATATCTGCAGCGACTTGTTTCTTTTCAGACGTAAGTTTTTGTAACGCTAGTAGATCAAGCAGCTCTTTGTTCTGCCCGTAACGTTGTTGAAGTTTTTGTGGGTTGCCTCGGTAGGCATCCATACGTTGTTCTACTTGTGCGTCTAAACCGCCGTCACCTAAAGCCATTATTTTCCTCCTCCACCGCTAGTAGGGGATTTGCTTCCACCAAATAGAGTATCGTATAACTCCATCATACCGCCGGAAGTACCTAAGATATTTGATAATTTGCTTGGCTGTGCGTAAGAGTAAGACTGCGCTTCAATAGGTAAGCCCTGTAAAAGAGACTGCATATACTGCACTTGTTTGTACGGGAAGTCACGTTCTTCCTCAAACTGTAACCGATCTGCTGTAATACCCTCAGATTCAATACCTCTTTGCGTTGCACCCATGTTAGCTAATGCGGCTAAACCTTCTGTACCGTACAAATTTACTTTATCTTGCGCTGTCATTGCACGGTCTTGTGCAGTGTTAAACTGGTTCAACCCCCTATCATACGCATCTGCGTAGCCTTGTCCTGTGATAGCGGAAAGGTTTTGTCCCAAATTACGGTTAGCTTCTGCATTAAATAAGGCTTGCGCTGATCCACCGTATGCACCGGCAAACTTATTGGCATTTTGCGCGGCTGTAATACCTGCTTGACGTCTAGCCTCTTCTAGCTGTGGGTCTAACGATGCTTGCAGATATGGGTTCATATACTGTTGTGCTACATCACCTGTAAATTGTTGTTGTTCGTAGCCTCCTACACCCATCGTATCTGTAGGTAATGTTAAACTACCCAACCCTGCAAAGGCTTTATCCTGAAGTTCAGAAGTACCTGCGGTGAGCGGCCCCATGTAAGCATTATAGCCTTCATCTGCAAGTGCTGCACCTTTTCCAAGCATTTCAGTTACATATGGGCCTGCCCAACTAGATAAAGATGATTCTGTACCTGTTCTATTCCCCGCCATTGGGTCTACAGGTGTGGTTACGTCGCCTTCAGCCATGTTCTACCTCCTACGCGGGTATAAATTTTTTGGGGTCTATCTCTTTACCCTGTTTTTCATTACCTGTACGTGCTTTACGTACTCTATCCATCATGTCTTTTAATACTTTAGCACCTGCATCAGAGTTACCATTACCAAGATGACTTACAACATCTGCAGGAATAACAAACTCACCATCACTCAATCGTGCTTCTTGCTGACCATCTATCGTAGCAGGTACTTTATCAGCCATACCATCACTAGCACCGTCTAAGTATTTACCCTTTTTTAACTCTGCGATACCACCAGTAGCCATTTGCACTACTTCATTTTCGTAAGTAGGCACAGAGGGTAACCCTTCTGCTACAGGCGGTTTTGCTTTCATATTTGGTTGTGGGGCTTGAGAAACGCGTGGACCTCCGGGTCTCCTACGTTCTTGCCGTGCAGGGTTAGCTACATTAAGTGCCGCCAAACCCTCTGCAGACATAGGCTCTGCTGGGGGAGTATCCGCCTTGGGTTTATACTGTGTTTGTGTAAAATACCGTTGTCCACCACTTCCGGGGCGTCTGTTAGGATCATATGTGCTAGGTACTGTCTGTCTTTGTGCAGTGTATTCAGGAATACCACCTTGGTATCCAGTTTGAGGAATTTCACCACTTGTAAAATCACCAAATAAACCACTGTTTAATAGTAACGAACCTCCACCTACAAGAGCAGCTTCACCTGCATCACTTTTAGCAAAGCCTAACAAATCATCCCAAAAGTTCATTATGTTTCTCCAAGTATTCTTAGTAGCATATCATTTTCATCCTCTACCTGTCCACCCTGCGCGAACCCACTAGCACGAGAAAATGGTCTTAGCGTTTGATTTGCGGGTTGCATGGCGTCACGTTGTCCAAATGGAGAGCCAAACATGCTTTCCTGCTGTGGCGTGGCAAAGATACTTTCTCCACCAATGTCATATAAATAGTCTAATTTTACTTTGTCTCCAGACTTAACATCTACACGTTGCCCACCAATATCATCTGATTCAGCTAGTAGTTTTTGGAACTCTGCAAAATTTTGTTGGTTCGTTTGCGTATTAATCTGTGTGTTCATGTCCGTTATCATATCAGTAACTGCATCGTTTTTTGCATCCATTTCTGCATACAGACCGGTGGCAGGGTTAAACATAGACGTATCCGCAAAGGTAACATCGTTACCCTGTAGCTTATCTGATAACATGTTCTTGTCGTTTATGTCAACGATACCATCGCCTGTAACATCATATTGCGTGATTAACTCTTCACTGACATTTTCTTGTGCAATCAAGTCTATAACAAAGTCTACATCAGTTTCGGTAACGTCTCTTGCAGGCTTACCAATAAGGTCGGCTATAGTATCTACATCCAAACCTAATGCAGCTAAGTTACTGGAAAGTTCACTGATACCTCCCTCTAACCCACTAATAGATTCTTCTACTCCACTAATTCCAGTTTCAAACTTCTCTGTAAGGTTAGCTTCTGTAGTACCGAGTTCTTCAAGTATATTAGCTTCAGTAGTGCCTAAGTTATCAGCTAGTTCATCTAGTGCAGCGTTAACATCACCGTTATTTTCTTCGATAAGTGCAGTTAAACTTGTTTCTAAGTTACTAACACTTTCTTCTACTCCACTAATTCCAGTTTCAAACTTCTCTGTAAGGTTAGCTTCTGTAGTACCAAGTTCTTCAAGTATACTAGCTTCGCCCACATTCATAGCAGTTGCAAGTTCGCTTAATGCAGCAGAGACATCGCCGTTATTTTCTTCGATAAGTGCAGTTAAGCTTGTCTCTAGGTCGGATATAGCCTCTGTATTTATTCCTGTAGCTTCATCAACTATATCTTGAACGTCTTCAGAACTAAGGTTGTTCATGTCCGCCAAGGCATCTTCTATTGCAGAGGATACATCCGCATCACTAAGGTTATTCATGCCCGCTAAAGCATCTTCTATTGCAGAGGATACATCTTCAGGACTAGCTGATTCTGGTAAATTGTCTATAGCTGTGTCTATAATATCCTTCACATCATCCGCAGTAAGTGGATCATCTACAGGTTCGGCTGGAATAAGTTCATCAACCGAGTCATCAGGAGTAGGGCCAATCGGCATTGGAAAAATAGCGTCGTCACCTATAGGTGTGGGTGGTGGAGTAATTAATGCTGGATCGTCGGCTCCGTCCAACAAAGGAGGTTGATTAGGGTTAATTGGCATTGGTATTGGTTGGTATCCGGGACTACCCGGACCAGAAAGAGGTGGTCGATCGCTAACGTCTTCAACTGGAAGAGTCCCGCTAGCAGGGGGTTTTACTACCCAACCACTACCTTCTACAGGGGTATACCCACTGTTAGGAGCGCTGTAAGTTTCACCTGTAATTTCGTTTACATAATCAACCATAACCGGTGAAGTTATACTTCCCGCTGGTGGGGGTGTAATCCCATCAGGGACTTCTCCAGAAGATGGTTTATCTTCGATTATTAAAGGAGGGCGATTCTCACCGCCGGGACGAGGAGTAACTGGTACTTCTGTACCACCCATATTAGGATAATATCCAGCAAACACATTGTTGCCGTCTGCGTCAGTGTAGAACAGAGATTTGTTTTCTATTTCTTCTATAACGGCATTTAAAGCTTCAGTTTCATCAGGGTTTTGCCCTACAAATTTTTCAGCTTGTTCATCTGTAAGAGTTATACCCGATGCTTCTGCTGCCGCTTTTATTTCATCTACATCTAAATAACGCTTATCTATATAGCCTGCTACTAAGGAAGCAACTTCAGAGTCAGGTCGGTTAGATACAAAAGATTCTATTTCTGCTTCTGTAGGTATGTAATCAGGGTTTTGATTCTCAAACGCTTTTGCCGCTTCTGCAGTGCTTACATACTGTGTGTCATACGAGGTGTTTAGTATGTTGTTTAGTATTACATTGTCTGTAATACCTAGCTCTCCTAAAGCTGCAGCAGCAAGGGTGGGATTGCCTGCATTTCCCATCGCATTTATAACACTTGAGTTAACTGACATCAACGTATCAGCTACAGCATTACCAGTGTAGATACCCCCTGCAGTTCCTGCCCCCGTTAGTTTACCAAGTATTGCTGATCCAGTAACATTGCCGGCTACATCGTAAGTTGGGTCAATCATAGCCAAAGACATACCGGTTATAAGTTGTGGTAAACCTTCTTCAATACTTTCAGTGACACCTTCTTTTACAGTTACTGTACCACCTTCTTTTATCTTCTTGAACAACGCGTTAAAAGCACCTGTTGAAACATCATCAACCTTGTCTCCAAGAAAAGATTTTGCAAGGGCTTGTCCACCGATACCGGCAGTTGCAGCCAAAGTTATAACTGCAGTAGTACCCGCCGCTTGCGCAATATCAATAGCATAATCCGTTGCTTCTTGCTCAGACATGCCAGTCTTTATTGCTGTAGCATATGCTTCGTCGAACGCTCCTGCTGCTGTACCCCCAAAAGCTTCGGTTGCATCTAAAGTAAGGGCTGTTCCAAGGCTTGCCTTAGTGGCTATTTTTGTAGCGTATGCTTCTCCAGCTTCTAATAAACCTTTTTTAGCTATATTGCCTACACCACCAGATACGAGCAGAAGAGGTACTTCTTGTATTATTTCTTTAACAACGTACTCAGACAAAAACTCTACAGGGTTGTCCCATGCAGCACCGTATATAGCTTGTGCCTTTAGCAACACTTTCTTAGCAGTGGATGGTTCTTGACCCGGGTTGTCTTCCCGCCACTGTTTATCGTAGTCTGCCATTGCATTGTCTATTTCCCCAAGAGCATTTGCATACTCTTCAGACCGTAAGTCTCCACTAGCACTAATCAAGTTATCTGCAAACTTACCTAGACTGTTATTGGGGTTTGACCCTGCGAGTACAGCCAACCCAGATATGGCTTTAAGCGTTTCGCCTGTAGCTCCACCTATAATACTTGCGGTGTTCTCTATAACATCTTTTGCACCTTCAGATACGTAAGCATCGTAAACTTTTTTAGATGCGTCATATATAGGAGTCCCTACGTATTCATCTAAAAGTTTCCCTGCCGCTGATCCTAAATCTAAAACCGCGCTCATAAACCCAGAAGGTATGTTCTCGCCCGCGTCTACTTTTTTCTTAATTAAATCTGGTAAAGACACTGGGGGTAAAGTTTCTTCTGATATTAGACCACTGCCGCTTGGATATTCTATCTTTGTAACATTACCTTCTGCATCTTTTGTAAGTACAGCATCTTCAGGCACGCTTTTTGCTAACCCATTAAACATTATTTCTTTGTAGTAATTAGTTTCTCCGGTTAATGCGTCGTATATACCACCCAACTTACCGTCAACAAATTCCGGTTTTTGCCATACATACTTGTTATTAACATTAACTAGCTTTGCGTCTCCGTTAGCAATATCTACTGCCGATACCCCTTCACCCTTCGGGTACGTTTTTACCACTTCACCCGAAGTAAGACTTGCGATTGTTTTTAATTCAGTGGAAAAATCTTCAAAATCTATACTTGTTATAGCTTCAGGGTTTTTTATTTCTTTCACAACATAGTCTAATGCAGCCTGCAGTTGCTCAGGATTTAAATTTTCTACGTTTATACCTTTATTAGCCAAAGATTGTTTTAATACTGTATCGTGAAACTTATCTAACATAGTCGCCATGCCAGTTGCATTAGTAGGTAGTTTCTGGCTATTTTCTAAAAAATGCCCGTACACATCTGTATCGGCATCTAACCCATGATAAGCTTTGTATGCGTCTTCATCAAAATCGTTGCTCAAAGAAAGAGCTATAGCTTTATTTATTGCAGCAGTTGCGGGTTTTAACGTCTCGTCAAAATCTTCATACTTAGTATTCATATATTTTAGAGATGTGTCATACTCAGAACTAGCGGTATCAAACTCAGTTTTTGCGTCAGGTAGCTGTGCAATGTAGTCTGCATGTGTTTTGTTGTACGCGTCCAATGCAGGTTTGTATGATACTTCGTAATCAGTCGCTAGGTTATCTTTAAACGTATTATAAGCGTCAGCAGCTTCATTTACTGAATCTTTCATGTTGTTAACAAACTCTACCGAGTATGGGTTATCCGAACTCATTATGTTTTTGGCATCATCAAGAATAGCTTTTTGGTCTAAATACTTCTGTTTTAGCTCGTCTTGTTTTGTAATCTTGCCATTAAGTTCATCTAGTAACTCGTTATGTGCATTTTCTGTAACAGATATGTCGTTTATTATTTTGTTATATGCTTTTGTTTTTTCATCTAAAGCTAAGGCTTTTTCTTCTGTGGTTTTGTAAGCACCACTAACTTTATCTATCGCAGTATTTACGGGTTTATCAATAACTGTTTTTAACGCTTCTGCACCTGCAGCGGAAATAGAATTGAAGAACGCTTCACCTGCAGCGTCAGGGTTACCAAGTATTGTTTTTGTAACAGCAGAAGTTACTGCGTTAGTTAATATAGCCGCTTGAGTCGCGTCAAACCCTGCGTTTTCCTGCAAGAATTTTGACATAGTGCCGCCTATGGCAGCGTTTTTCATTATTACATTAGACATTGCTTCAGGGGTTAATGCCCCTCCGCTTATCTCAGCGGAAACACCGGCATATATAGAATCTTTAACTCCGTCGTTTAAATCTTCAAAACTATCACCAAACTTCTCTGTCATAGTTTCGCTAATTTTGCCTAGACTTGCGGCTACAAACGCGTTCGCACCACCTGTAACAAAAGCTTTTAAAGGGTCTTGTCCGTAGACTAATGCAGTTGTTGCAGACTTCGTACCCGCTTTAACAATATTGCTTACAGTAGCTGCTGTACTTGCCGATACACTTGCCCCAAGCGCCCCCGAAACAGCCCCGGAAGCATAGGTACCTGCAGTTGCGCCTACAGTAGTAGCTACATAAGATATAGCCGCGGCTTTTGCTGCATCTTCAAGGTCACCACCATCAGCTAAAACCGCTGCGCCATCAATAAGCGGTATTAAATGTAGTTGGCCGGTAGCTATAGCGGCTATAGTGGCTATGGTCTTTATTGGGTCTTCACCCGCCGCTTCAAGTATATCTTGTCCCATATCTACAATAGGATCAACTATTTCGTCAACAGCCCAATCAATAGCATCTTCTGTCACATCTTTGATCGGTTCAAAAACTTCGTCGTCAATTTTTTTACCAACTTTTTTAATTCCATCTTCAATAAAACTACAACAACCCATAAGTTACACCTCTTCTGGACTAGGGAAAATTCTAAAATAAACCCTATAGCCGTTTTTGTTTTTGAACTTGCTTACACCAACACGTATACCAGAATCTTCTAAACGTTTGGTTACTGATTTTATTGCAGGTAAGTAGAAGTCATCGTCTATATCAAAAGAGAAATGTGTTACTCCTTTGTCTTGTAATATTTTTAAATACTGCACGTAGTTCACTATCATATTTCGTGCCGTGTCTACATTAAACATACGTCCAACCATCTTGTTTTTGTTGGTTTTTTTACCTCTATGCGCTAAAAATACACTGTTACCTACCTGCACAACATCGGCAGTTTCCATAGTCATTTCTTTGGCTACAGATAACAGACGTGCTTGATCACTGTATTCACTTCCAGTGGTATTTTTCAAAGACAACATAACAACACTAGGTGTAGGTAAAGGTTCTTGTTTACTATCTACTACAGTTTCCATTATGTGACCTCCGTAGAAAAGTAATAAGAGTTTCAGGTACTGTACTGCAGTTTAAACTATTTAGCAACATTCCTACCTCATACATTACTTACAAAAGAAACATCTACAGATGCCGATGGTATTCCGGGGTGTGGTGACGTAGCAGCCTCTGTATGTAGGTTTAATTGCGTGTCTCCAGTAGCCCAGTATATTTCTATATAATCATTAGCGGTAAGAGACACAGTAAACCCCCAATGTACAACGTAGTCATCGTTACCTTTTACATCAAACATATGTCCTGAATAAGCTATAGCACTACCATTTTTCTGTTCCCAAACGGTTATAGGCGTTTCACTAGAGTTGTTATGTTCTAATTGTAATGTAACATCAAACTTATATATACCGGGATTTTGCACGTTAATTCGACTGTTATTAGATAGGGTAACTGTACTGGTGTAGGATGTGTTATTGAATGTAACCGCGTACCCTGTGTTAACCACCGACGCAGTTTGATCTTGTGTGCTATAGAACGCTGCGCAAGGGTTGTATAAAAATTTGCCACCTACATCGGTGCTGAGTAAAGTGTTTACTGTGTTGACAAGCCGGTTAAAAAACAAACGTAGCACATTGCTATTCTGGTCCATGTATGGACGTTCATAACCTTCGGGTGCTAAAGGAAGCGCAGGTGTAGCTACCTTGTCTATTTCGTTAGGCATTACCTTCTCCCGTCAGGGCGCATGTCAATTCGTGGCGAACCAAGCTGCCATGTAACACCTTCTCCAGTAGATTCTATTTTCATAGCGAGCTGCCTACCCCGTACACGAGTATATATTTGTCCTGTGTAAGATTCTACAGGTAATACAGCAGTCCGAGTAATTGAACGAGAGTTGCTGCCACCCACAGATGTAGGGCTGTTATATCCGGAACCAGAATTAGCTAATGGTAATAATGTCATCGTAGCACTAGGTGACCCAACCGTAGACCCGTCAAACCGAATGTCTGGTAATACGCGCCATATAAATGCAAACTGATGTCCATCTTCTAGGTCAAACTCAGCAGAGGCCACGTAAGCATGTATTGCTGTAGTAGTTGCTGTCTCATTGTCGTCTACACCTTCTTCGTGGTTTACAAGGTTGTATGTATATGTAGCGGCTAATGGATTGCCGCGCAGGCCAGAATCAAGCCAAGCTGTACGAGCCATTGTGCCATAATACCAAATATCTTCTAAGTAGTTATACACCACATAGCGGTCTACATTTGTTTGGTCTGTAGAACAGTAGAACCACCACACTTCATGGTAAGACTCATTAGTACCTGCAAACACTTGGTCATACTGTTGTTCGTTAAAGTCACCAAATATAAACTTACGAAGGTCACAACGTAGTGGTTGAGTGCGTCCATCATACTTGTAGAACTTATCTTTACCCATCCAGTAGGCTACACCATTTGCATATGCTACACAGTTCTGAGACGCTGTAGATATGTTTTCACCTACAAGCTGTGCTGACCAGACTACAGGAGCGCCCACATACTGCAAAGAGTACAACGCTGCGTCAGTCCATACGAGAACTTCTTGACGCGCTTGTTTAGAAGCTATGATTTCAGTACCACGCGATAACGTAAGAAACCCTGCCTGTGATGTAACAGAGGGTGTCCAATCTACTGCACTACCTTGGTCTGACCAACGTATCAACATTGGGTTACTGTAGCTGACCCGAACTCATTTGCACCGAACGCAAACACAAAACGGTTAATGTCTGATATTTCAAGTATACGTTGGCTTGTGGGTACGTTACTAGCACCTCCAACAGTTGATAGCTCTACTGCACGCGAAGTTAATCCGCTGGTTGCATCCCAGTAGTATATAGGTCCACCACGAGGTCCAAAGATAAGGTCTTCACCAAAGTTAGATTGACTCCATAGACGTATGGATTCTGTAGATGTACCACCTACACCCCACGTACCAGAACCCCAAGAAGATGCACTCCACCCAGTTAAGGGAACAGCAAAAGCTGACCCTACGTTAATCTGGTACTTTGTAGTGACTGTACCACCACCTGTTGCGCTAGCGGAAGCCGCTGCTCCTGCATCTATTGTGTATTCGTTAGTCGTAGTGGTTATTGTTATTTGGTATTCTCCGTTAAGTGTAAGTCCACCTACAGCGCTAGCTCCGCTATACGTAACAAAGTCACCGTCTGTGTACCCACCATTTGCGTCGGTAACGACAACAATAGGAGAACCTGAAGTTGTTTCAAACGGGTTAGTTAACGTCACTGTAGCACGTAATGGGGTGATGTCGTTATACGCCCCACCGTTTTCGATGTAGAATTTTAAGTTAGTACCTACACCGATAAGGTTTTGACTACCCAAAGTTACCCAGTTCCAGAGTGACCTAGCAACACCTTGAAATACTGTAGCAGATATACGCTGCCACCCACCTATTTTTTCGGGTGTACCTTGTCTAAAACGTATTTTATCGCACTCGTACCAGCCACCTTCGCTCGTATAACGTGTATTTTCACGGTTCACACCAGACTTCAAAAGTAGCTTTTTTAGGGGCATTTTATACCATCTCCAACGCTTGATGTAGAGTTTCTTTGTTGCGACGTGTCCAGCCTCGCCCAAATGTTTCAAACGTCTTTAAACTCTTATAGAAGTCTTGGCGCACGCCGTAAACATAATTTATTATTTCTTCTGGGTCTTTTTCCATTATAAGACCTATTGTAGCTGGCCCTATAGCCCCATCTTGAGTAGCCCCCACTGCACGTTGAATAGCTTTGGATGGCCTACTTTTTCCGGAATTTACACACCAATCAAAGGCGCACCAGTCTACCCCAGAAGGAAGTGAATCTCCTTTAATTCTATCCCAGTAGTTCTTTTTGTATATTGGCCCGACATCTTCTGGCGTTAAGTCACGCATTTCCTGCTCTGTAGATTCACGACCAATCCATTCGTCGTACACCTTTTTAGTCACACCTAAATTTGTCATACCCCCGGGGTCATCAGGATGATCAACAAATCCACCTTCGTGAGCAAGAAGCATTTTTAAGCATTTATCAAAGTTCTCTTTCATTTCGTAATTCCTTGTTTCTTTTCATAGCTGCGAAGTCCGCCCAATCCGAGCATTCCCATCATAACAGTCATTAAACTGCCCATATCAAACTCTGGCAAAGCAGGTATATCAACACCAGCGGCAGTTACACCAAAAACAATTAGTGGCTGCAATACAAAATGATAAGCAAAAGCAACACCGCACACCCAACCTATA
>Ga0181397_1000325_pt1 | contig 18053 bp, 22 predicted proteins | sample 20SPOviralmetaG_FD_130126 | JGI IMG/M metagenome (GOLD analysis project Ga0181397, IMG submission 130126) | Marine viral communities from the oligotrophic San Pedro Time Series (SPOT) site, San Pedro Channel, CA, USA - 20 SPOT_SRF_2011-02-23 | ecosystem: Environmental > Aquatic > Marine > Strait...
GTCCAATCTTCACTGAAGAAGAATGGGATAACGTACGAATTGTCTGAATGGTTATTACCTTGGTCATCACAACCAACCCATGCGGTTGCTTTCGCTTGGGATTCGTTATACAAGTGGGTGTGAACAGAATTAATGAATCCTGAATCTAATTTAGACACTTCTTGACCACCTACCCAAAGTGAAAATTCGGTTGGCTGGGAGAATGCGGTTTCGTTTTTATTGTATATACTAGCGTTATGGTTTTTATTATTGATGTTTGTACCTTCAATCCATATATAGCTTAAAAGATCTCCCTTGGATTTAATTGGGATGGAAACTTCGTTTCCCGAACCAAACGTACCGATATAATCGAGGCGTTCTGGTTTAATTGCAAAGTTGGTGTGACGTTTATAGTTTTGTCTGAAGAACGAGACTTGTGGGTCGCCTGTGATGTACACATCTTGGGCACCGACCGATACGAGGTCAATCAAAGCAGCTGACATATTTTACTAATATAGTATATTAAAAAAATTGAGCATAAACGTATTAAGAGACATGGTTGTTTTTCAAGCCCTCACATGGGAAACCGAAGATAAACACGCACAGCATTTGATACATATTTTTGGAAAAACACAAGAAGGTAAATCTGTATGTGTTACGACAGAATTTTCACCTTATTTTTTCATAAAACTCCCTACTGATGATTATAGTACACGCGCTGAACTATATTATGAGAGTATTATGAAACGGTGTCCTGGTTTAATAATTAGTTATGAGATACAGTCGTCTATGGACGTATGGGGGTTTCAAGATAGTAAAAAGTTCTATTTTATGAAACTTACTTTTGAAACACTGGCAAATCGTCGTAAAGTTGGATACGCTCTTAAAGAATCGTTGAGGATATACGAAGAACCGCAACCACGAGTATACGGTGAACCGTACGATATACCGGAACCCCAATTTGTAAAATTAAAACTTTACGAGTCTAATTTGGAACCGGTCCTGAGGTTAATGCATATAACTGGTATTCAATCGACTGGGTGGTTGGATTCTGGTGATGAATGTACACCAACAAATTATGCAAACACTGATTTAGATTTGATGTGTTACGACTGGAGAAATCTAAAACCTGTTAATAAACCTGAAACTGCACCATTTGTTGTAGCTTCTATTGATATTGAGTGTAATAGCTCTACTGGTAAATTTCCTAGTGCGGATATATACGGTGATTGTTGTTTTCAAATCGCCGTTTCGTTATGTTCATTCGGTACTGATATACCTTATAATAAGACGTGTTTCTGTTATAAGAAAACGGACCCTGACCTGGAAGGATGTACTATTCTAAGCTATGATTCAGAAAGGGGAATGCTTGAAGCCTTTAGTGAATACATGGTAAAAATGGATATTGATATTATTACCGGGTGGAACATATTTGGATTTGATATGGAATATATAATGACGCGTGCAAAAATGGTCGGATGTTCCAAAAACTTTTTTGAAATGAGTAAACTTAAGGGGTATAAATGTGAAATGAAAATTAAGAAATTATCTTCTAGTGCACTCGGTGACAATGAACTTAAACTCTTACCAATACCTGGACGTTTTATATTCGATTTATTTCACGAAGTTAAAAAGGGGTATAAACTTGATTCATATAAACTTGATAACGTTTCTAAATTATATCTAGGTGATCAGAAAATAGACATGTCTCCTAGGGAGATGTTTGCGCGTTTTAAGGAAGAAGACCCTGTAAAATTACGTGAGGTAGCGGAGTATTGTATTAAGGATACAATTCTTCCACACAGATTACTCTCTAAACTTTGTATACTTATTAACCTTATAGAGATGGCAAAGGCAACTTGGGTACCCTTATGTTACCTTGTAGAAAGGGGTCAACAAATTAAAGTGTTTAGCCAGTTAACAAAAAAAGCACGCGAAATGAATTATATAGTTCCTACTATTCAATGGGGTGAAGGGTTGGTAGATGGATACGAAGGAGCAACTGTACTCGAAGCGCAAAAAGGTGCGTACTATACACCGATAACCGCTTTGGATTTCGAGGCGTTATACCCATCTATAATGGTCGCACACAACTTATGTTATTCAACCATGATTATGGACCCCATTTATGAAAATAAAAGATTATATCCAGATTTGGAGATCGAAACGTTTGGTAATTATAAATTTGTACAAAATGTACCGAGTCTTGTACCGAGTATCTTAACAGAACTTAAACAATTTAGAAAACAGGCTAAGAAAGACATGGCCAAATCATCGGGATCTTTGAAAGAAATGTATAACGGTAAACAATTGGCGTATAAGATATCAATGAACTCTGTGTATGGTTTCACGGGTGCATCGAAAGGTATGTTACCTTGTGTTCCCATAGCGTCAACAACAACAATGAAAGGACGTATGATGATAGAGGATACTAAGAATTACGTCGAAAAACATTACCCGGGTGCGAAGGTAAGGTATGGTGACACGGATAGTGTAATGGTTGAATTTGACGTCGGTGAACGTAAAGGTGAAGATGCTATTAAATATAGTTGGGAACTTGGTGAACGCGCGGCGGAGGAGTGTACAAAACTTTTTAAGAAACCAAATAATCTCGAACTCGAAAAGGTATATTATCCATATTTTCTATATTCGAAGAAACGATACGCGGCAAAATTATGGACAAAGGGTAAAGATGATAAGATGAATATGGATTATATAGACGTAAAAGGTCTTCAACTTGTTAGACGTGATAATACACCGTACATGCGTGAAGTTTGTAAAGAATTACTTGATGTTATTTTGGAGAGTAATGACACAGTTGCACCAAAGGCACTCGCTTTACAACGTGCCGTAGAATTACTAGAAGGTGACGTTCCTAATGATAAATTGATTCTTTCACAACAACTTGGAGACTCGTATAAATCTCAGAATTTGCCACACGTACAAGTTCGTAATAAAATGCGTGATAGACAACCCGGTTCTGAACCACAATCTGGTGATCGTGTACCTTTTATTTTATGTAAAACATGGGATCCTCGTGCAAAAGCATACGAAAAGGCAGAAGATCCTAAATATGCATTGGAAAAAAAGTTGGATATAGATTATCCGTACTATTTTCTTAATAAATTTCTCAACCCTGTGTGTGACTTGATTGAACCGTTATTTGATGATCCCAAAGAAGAAATATTCGGAGAACTCATATCGGGCTCTAAACCGGAAAAACGTAGTAAATTGTGTGATTATGATCCAAAACAGAAACGTATATCTGATATATTTAAACTTAAAAAATAGAACACATTATAAAACAAGAGAGTATGATTGAATGTATTTTTTCAGAAACATATACAATTTATGAAAAAAATTTAAATCAACTTGAAAAACATAAACTAATAAAATTATATCGCGCGTTATCTATCAGATACAACAAACCATTTTATGAAATTTCTAAAAACTGTAAAATCGTAAACATAGAAGAAGATATTGATATACCGAAAACTCTAAATGAACGTGATTATGATAATAAAGAATATTCGGATTTATTAACATGTATGTTAGAACATACATTCAAAAGAATTGATAAAGTAATCATCCAATCCTTAGAACGTGTATCCAAAGAAAATGTTGGATTGATCATTTTGAAAAACAATCTGGATTTGATTCAAGATACTCATAAAAAGTCACAAACAAATGGGTATTTATGCCTTGGTATTAATAGTAAAGGTACTGTATGTTGCCAAAGAGCTGTAAGAACTGTGGGTAAGTTTCAATTTTGTAAAAAATGTGCAAAAAATGCAACTATAGAAGATGTACCTGTTCGAACATATCACGGGAACATTTATTCTAATTCTGATAAATCACATAGTGACAATTCTGATGATGATAATCCGTTCCCGTGTAATACACATTTTAACAAAGTTACTTAAAGTTATGCTTATTTTAATATATAAGATGAATAGATCAAATGTATTATTAACGTCTATAAATGAATTCTACGGAATACATGAAAACCGTGATATTTTGACACAGATATTAAATAAATCCGGTGGTATTTCATTAAGAAATTTAGAATGGTTTATTACAAATTATTCAAAAAAGAACAACTTAACTTATAAGACGTGTGATGGTAAATTGTTTAGCGTTCACGTCGCTTATAAATCGAGTTTAGATGGTTATAGTAAAAAGTTATTTGATCCATTTTGTAGAGCGGATAAAATCACATATAACATACCTGGTACAGCTAATGAAATTCATACAACTGTTGCTCAGTTAAATTTCATTAGATGGTGTATAAAAAACAATATAATTGATTATATAAAAGATCATAAAATGCAATTATTTAATAAGCGCGTACCATGAAACCATTTTCGAATGAAAGTGTTTGATAACCAACATAATACATGTTAAGTGTATAATCACTCGTTAATCCATTTACCATTTTTACATCTAGAACAGTTTTATTAGATTTTAATTGACTAAAATCCAAACTTCCCGACGGTTCCACGTTAATCGGATTCATCGAGAATGCATACGTGTATATATTTCTAAACGGCCTTGATAATCGGTTCGATAAAGGTATCGTATATTTGTAATATTTATGATCACTATCTTGAAAACCAGGTACATCTTCACCATTTATAAATATTTTAGCGCTTAGCATTGGTGGATTATAAAATTCATTTATTATTGAATATTGTACATTCGATGAAAAGTTATACCTATTTGCAAATACATTTGCTAATAAATTATTACCACCGGTAAATATTTTTTCGTCTTCAAACTCTTGACGTCTAAAAAACCAATTAATACTTTTAACTGGTATTTTAGGAACGAGTTCAAGTTTGGCACTCGTTTCACCAGCTTTTATAACAGTCGATGGATGTCTTTGTACAAAATCGGTAATTAAAATATGTTTTTTGTTTTTTATGTACGAACGTTCGCGATCTTCTAATGTAATTTCTTCGGTTACGATATCAAAACTATTTAATGATATCGTACCTGTATAATTAGTAAAAAATGTTTGTGGTTTAAATTTTATATCAAATTGTATTTTTTGTTTATTAATAGCACACGTCGGGAAATACGGACGGTTTGGTTTATTTGTATCGTATTCATCACCTTCATATTTTCTTGAAAAGAAAAATGGTATGGGTATAAATAGCTTAGACTTATACTGGCTAAAAATTTGATTACCCGCTGATAGAGCTGTATCTTCGGCTAAATTTCTATTAACCGTGTACCTTTTTGTCCTCTTTTCTGATTCATCTAGGTAAAGTTCATCGTATATTATACCCCAATCGGAGTGGAATGTTTCAATAATGGTTTCGTCTATACGCATTGTTATTGATTCTATGACGTGTCTACCAACTTGATCAGCGTAATAATAATCATTGTCTCCTTCAGATGGTAATCCTGGGAGCTCCATTGAAATATACATATTAGAGAGAAGGTCACCCATATTTCTCGGGTTAAGCGTAACCTTTATAGTTTCGTTGAATGGCCAACTCGCTTTAGCATTCCCTGGTTTAATTACGTTTGTACTCTTATGAAATTTTCTAAAGTTAGAATGTCTCTTAGAATCGTAATTAAATAATGAATTCGTAGTTTCATTTTCTAATAAGTATGTATCTTGTTTACCTATCGCATTTAGTGATATTATAGCGCCTGTGTCTGGCCCACTTGTATCACACATACTATTTACTATAACACATTTTTTTAAATGTCGTTATACACGATCATTTGCCTATTTTTAAAATTTTTACATATATACTTTTTTAAGGAAATGTACCATAATTGTAAATATATTGTAGTCAATGAATAACACTGACCTTTTAACGATTTAACTTTTCCAATTTCAAAATCTCTTATTTTTTTAAAATCTGGGGTTTTTACACGTTCGAAACACGAAAAACATACACGCTTAAGACTTTGACCGAAAAATTTATAATACGTTTCATTATTATATAACCATATAGGCCTGATATTTCTATATTTCCTTATAAGCTCTCTAACTTCGTAATTATTTGATTTAATATATACATTTAAAGGACAATTACACAGAAAACAAAAACCTTTGCATCTAAACTGCACATACATAAAAGATTCAGTCGTCATTCTTTTATGTATTATAATGAAATTATACAACCCGATGGAACTCCTATTATAGGTATAAATTATGAAGAAGAAAGACCCACTGTATTAGAAGTTTTACCTAACCCCGAAATAGAAATTCAACAACGAGTACAACAACCCGGGTATCAAATATTCGATCCGAAAATTATATATTGGTTAAATTTGTTTATTATAATAATTAGTGCATATTATACACTTGTATATGATAACATGATATCTATATGTAATTGTATGGCATGTATATTACCATTACACAGTACGCAAAATAACAGTTTATACGGTATTATTGGATATACTGTATATATTATGTTTGCTATGCTGTTAACAACATTTTTGGGTATATATGAATATTTATGGTATTATGTTATTTGTGATTCTATAATTATATGCATTTTTATAACCTCAGTCGCGAAATATATAATATATATCAGGAATCAAACTCAAAATATAACTGATCATGTTGTATGAACAAAAAGACCTAGATGTTGCCAAATCGTTATACGGTAACGATATAGAAAAAAGTGAACGTTTTGCGAGAAGTATACATAAACTCAGAGAGTCTCGCAAAAAGTACGACGATAAAAGAGAAAAGTATAAAATCAAATTTATAGAAACTGTTCCCGAACAGAAAATAGAAAATAGAACAAAAGTTAATACCTGTATTGCTTTAACATTATCCGGTAAAAAATGCAATTTTAGGGCATCTTGTGGTAAATATTGCAAAAAACATTCCGCTAAAAAATAAATATATTGTAATAATAAAATGTTAGATCAGGAAACACTCAGACCCGTCATAATAGCCATGGCACTTTATCTTGCACTTTCACAACTCATACCAGAACTTTTCAAAAAACCAACAAATATTAAAATAATCGACGATATAGTTGCAATGTTGATTGCACAAAGAGGTTCACTTACATCAGGTACTATTCTCACAGGTATCATTGTTTTAGTTACGAATTACGTTAACGACGAATTCTTGTAAAACGTTTTCTTTACTCGTTAAAAATCGTGTTTTTGTGTGATCCATATACCTTATTTTTTTATTATACGCATCTTCCATGAATTCCATAAGTTGTTCCATATCTGGCTTTCCCCATTGCATACCTGCTTTATACAGAAAATCATCCCTTGGTAATTTATGAAGTTCACATTTTATAGTATATGGAGTATCTATATACTCTATAGCCCCTCCATAATCTGTTATAATCACAGGCTTATTTCTTATTGCCGCTTCTACAGCACCCATACCAACTCCCTCGGATGATGAAAAATTAACATAACAATCCGATCTACAGTGTATTTCTTCCATAACTTCATCGGAAACTAAGTCATTTATTATTGTTACATTTGGTATATTGATTTTAAACGGGTATTTACACGTTGCTTTAACAATTAATCGTGCATCGGGTTTATTTAATCTTACAAATGCTTCTAATATCTTATTAAAGTTTTTTCTCGGATCGTATACGTTACCTATATGATAAAACGTATATGGTCTTTTATCGGGTATATGTGCATGTATAACACAAAACTTTGTATCTGGGAACTGTCTTTCGAAAACATTTTTACAATATTCACTGGGTACCGCAATACTGTCAAATAGTTCGAAAAGTTTACCGTAATCTTCATGAACAGTTTCAGTTTCACAGACGGTCATACAAACAACTTTTTTTATTTTACGTTTGATTTCTGGTATTTTATCTAACCAATATTTAACAGGAAGTGCAAAAATAAAAGCGCTATCAGATTCAGGTATTTCCTGGTCTATTTCAATATATTTAGTATACCCATCTTCAGGGAAAAGTTCCATATATTTTTTACAATGTTGACCGATTCCACTCAGGAGAGTTGGCCCAATGAATAACATTTACTATAAAGATTATCTTTCTTTTATATATATTACACAATGGACTCTGTCAGAGAAAAAATAACGATTGAACTCGCTAGATCTAAAATTCGTACCGAAGAGATATACACTATCATTAAGCAAATTGCCGATCACATAGAACCACCAGCACCAGCGCCAACACCAGCGCCAACACCAGCGCCAGCACCAGCTCCAGCACCAGCGCCAGCTCCAGCGCCAGCGCCAGCACCAGCTCCAACTCCAAAGTCGGCGCCAAAACCATCCGCAAAAAAAATTACTTCACCAACTAAAAAGGCCCCAGCTAAAAAGACACCAGTTAAAAAAACTGAATAAATCTAAAACCTTTGTTGCATAGATATTGGCATTTGAGTAGGTGTAGGTACACTTTTACGGTTTATCATATAAAACCCACCACCTATTAATAGAATTATTGTCAAAAGATAGTAAAGAGGGTATTTTTTCTTTTTTTCCTTTTCCATTTGTTCGATATCTTTCTTATCTGGAAGTTTTTTAACGTTTACGTTAAGATCTTCTATCTTCCCGATAAGTTTGTGCAAAGCCTCTAGAATTTGAACCTCTCTATTTATAGGCTTTTCCTTCACATCAATGGATGTTACTTCCAATGTCATAAACCATTCTGCATCCGATTGTAAATCCGTATATGTATTATCACCCTGTAATTCATTTATTTGAAAATCGAGTTTTTGTATTGATATAGGATTGAATAGATTTGTTTGTCTGTTAAAACTTCTCCAATGTTTATCGTGTTGTTTATAATTATTAGACCCATCAAAATCTCTTTCCAGTGCTATTCTGGCAAAAACCTGTCCTCTACGTTCGTCTAACATCTGTGCAACTTTTGGTACATCGTCACACAGTATATCTATATACTTGGCACCGGTACCAGTACCAGAACCCGTATTACCAATCTGAGTAACATAAAAATCAACTAGTTTTAAACCACAAACTTTACTAATATCCGACACGTGTGTATTTGATGAAAGATCGAGATCTATTGTAAATTTGTTATTTGTACCCGTAACAAAATTTGAATCAACAGTTATGTATTGTACCTTTTTTGGCAATTCTTGGAGTGAAACCATCCTGTATTTAGTATATAAAAAAATAAATATAAATAACAGCAATAATGTTTACCTTATATGCTAGTGTATGTCGTTTATTATCACCAAATCCACAAGAATTAAAAAAGTCATATTCGTATACATCTTTTGATATTAACGTTAATGTGGAAAAAACACCGTATATAAATACACAATGTAGTAAATACGATGAAATTGTTACAATGAACGATGCTGGTGAAGTTATTGTATTAGAATATAACAAAAACGATAAAACGTTTGTTCAATATAGACCTAAGTTTAAAAGATAAGTATAAAAATATATAAAAATGAAATGGACGACTACATTGCCTTACACACGTACGACTATAAACTCTCGTTTTGTCAAGCGACAAACGAACTTCCGGGCGACATGCAAAGACTCGTATGGGAAAAACTTAACGCGTACGAATCACGTGATCTCGCATGCCCAGGAGCCCCTAAAAAACAATTACGAAATACACGATTCTCAAAAGAAAGACTCGAAACGTTGGTCAGAAAATGGAAAGGAAAATGGGGGTAATCAACTTCATCAGCGCATGAAAACATTGGCATACGAAGAGTTTTGTCACGATGATTTTAAACGTGAAGAATATGATTCATATTCATTGGTTTTGTATAGAACAATGTTAAATGAATTAGAATACGAAAGACGTAATTTGAAATACATAAACCTTTTTGGTGAAAAATGGAGAAAAATGTCCAGAAAACAAGATAATTTTACACATGAAGATAGATTAACTGAAATACAAGTTCGTATATACGAATCAGTTAACAGATGTGAAGAATTTCTCGATAAAGAACGTAAATTTAAAAAAAAATATTTCAATGATGAAAATATCAACATTGATATATTATAGATACTTAACGAATAAATTGTAATGTATAGTAATTAATGTTAAATATAATAAACCCCGGTACTAAAACACTTAGAATTTCATGCCCAACCAAACGAAAAGAAGGTATAACCGAATACGAACAGATTAAATCTAAAATAAAAAAAACTACTATAAAATACGGATCTGCAATTTCTACCTATCATTTCATTTTTCATACACCCATAGACGGCGTATCTGCAAGCTTGGGTGCAATAGCTTCATGTATATATGTAGATTCACTTTCGTCTTACGTGGACAATTTTGAAAAAAAACCCGTATTGAATAAAAGATTAGTTGTACCTACAGTCATTGCTTTATTAGAATCAACATGGAATTCATCAGATTTACCTTTCGAATTTAATATGGGTGCAACACTTTTTGGATTTTTAGCATATAAAATGTCTTTTTATCAAATACTTGCTGAAGAATTATTAATGAACGACGAGAACCTAAGTCGTATTGACGAAATATAAAAAGTAAAAAATCTAAAACATTAATACAATGTCACTTTTTTACCAGTTATTAAAAGACTCTACGAATATTTCTCATCAAGAAGAATTAGATGCTCTTTTTTCATCTGTTATAAACGGTGGTGAAAATGATATTGAATTATATAAACTTACAGCATTCGAAAGTAAATTTCCAACTAAAATTGCTAAAAATGGGGAATGTATTGCCTATATGGGGTTAAGTAAAATCGACGGACGTGAAGACATTCGATATGTTGAATTTACGCATGAAATTGAAGGGTGTGATGGTATTATTGAACCTTTCGTTGAGAGGATTAAAGAATTATTAAATATTAAAAACTTAATCATTATACCTCGTTCTATTAATCATAAAACACGTGATTTATGGACTAAGTATTTAAGTAAATATTTTACCGATATTAAAGGGGGTGAAAAGTTTATTACTAAACATAAAATACCAAGCAAATATTTACATTGGAATGAACTTACAAAAACTTTACCATGTGACACAGATTTGTTAGATGAGTACATTGATACTGTCATGAACAATTAAAAATTAATCTTACTTAAACATTACGACTTTTAATATTATATATACAAATACAATGCCTTACTTAACACACGAATTATTAAAAAACTGTACCACGCTATGGAAACTTGATAACATTAATGATCTGTGCTCTAACCTATGTGGTGTAAAATCTACTGTTTATGGGTTAAAGGCGGATTTCGGATTTCCTAGTCATCTCATTCCTAAAAATACTAATAACTATATCGCATACATCGGTATTCACAAAAAAAAATTAATCACTTCTTATGGACAAGCACATTTTATCACCTTTTACCACGAACCTAAAAACTATCAATATCAAAGAGACCTCGGTATATTGGAGTACATGTATAACATTTACATGGATCAAATGAGCGATGAACTCACCGACGATGAAAATTACGATGAAACTGAAAAATTAAGAGTGGAAGTTTTTCCGTATAAGATAACATCTAAGAATATTGAATATTGGAAGACGGTAATCCAAGATGATTGGGATATAGTTGACAAAATTGATTTGGACGATTTGATCGATGATTTTGGAATAAGGGAACGTATAGATTGGACAGAACTTTATCTTTCTTTACCCGAAAACATCGACGACGATATAACCGAATTGGATGATTCTGAAGAAGAAATGGAATCTGACATTGAAGAAACTGACAGTGAAATCGAAGAAGGTGAAATTGTGAGTGATAGCGAAACCTAAGTATAAAAATAAAATAAAATAAAATAAAATAAAATGCGACCAAACTGTCCCTACGAGAACTGTTACTGTAGATCTGGTAAGAACGGATTCTGTTTAAAACATAAAGAAATCGGTGAAGCTGTTCAAGCTTTACTCATGTTATCAAAAAATAATAATAAAAAATAAAAACTTTATAATAAGTAATAATGCCAGAAGTTGATAATACACTTCATAAAATAATGTCATTTATAGATGATCACTCGGGCGAAATACCCGAAGGCGATTATTTAGATATGTGTAATAAATTACGTGACGTGTATAGAGTAGAAGATAGACCCCCCGTTCGTGTACGAACTTTACCTCGTAGTCTACAAACAAACCCATTTGATTCTATTTACGAAAAATGTATGGTATTGGTTAGAAAAAGAAAAGAAATTAAATCAAATATACTAAAACATAAAATAAGACAAAGGATAACCCGAAGATTTAAAAAAGAAGCAATCGATGCTTTTTGTAACGCCCTAAATTTACCATCGTATAACAGTTTAGATGAATTACGGAACGATGGTTACATAATAGATACTCATTCATTTTTTACTGATTATAAGAATATAATGAATGATCATATCAGAGGATTACAAACTGGTTATGCCGTCGAACTTGATAATATAGAACTTGAAATGGACAGGATTTGTCATTTTATAGAAGCAACTGATAGAGTTATCGATTCATTTTATGAAATAGAGGTGACTGTTCAAACCTAAGTTATAAATAATATATAAAAAAATAAAAACAATAGTAAAAATGGACGACCTTGTAAATTTAATGCGTTTAATTGACTTGAATTCCGAGATAATATCTGAAGGACATTATCTTGAAATGTGCAACTCTATAAAAAACGTTCATGAAACCATTTCTCAATTAAATTCGAAATATGATTCTGAATCCGAATCTGACGATGATACACAAAATTTTTATACATTGGAAAGAAGAAATGGTAGTAATGCAATACTTGAACCATTTACTCCACCTATACCATTCTTAGCTGAAAGGTCTAGATATTACGAAGATGATAATAATGAAGAGAATACCTTATATGCGAATCCTGAAGAAAGAGAAGAATTGATGAATTATATGAATTCAATAATGCCATATAATTCTTACACAGAAATGGCAAATGAATTACGAACTCTCGAGGTTGAGCAAAATGAGTATAATATATCTTATATGAAAAGATTGGATGAAAAAATAGTTCGAATGCAAAGAACTATTAATAAAACTAAAACAAGACAAAGAATTACAGCAACTGTTCGTAAAGAAGCTGTAAAAAGACGCGCACAAGAACTTGGTATACGATTATCTAGATATACACTTGGTAATTTATTGGACAAGGGACACAATGTAGGCAATGAAAGAGAATTTTACAAAGCCTACCTTGATGATTATAATCAAGAAACGGTAAACAAACTTCGTGATTTAAACATGGAGTTACTTCAAACTATTGGCGAGAGAGAAACTATTAGACTTGAAATAAACGAGTTTCATTAATATTTTATTTAAATATCATTTTACACCATTTTTCATTAATATTACCGAAAGGCGAATACTCGAACAGTAAATGTATTAACGCACCCGAAATAATTAACACACCCGTTCCCTTATATATAAACTTTGTAAGACTCATTACTAAAACCTGTAACATTAAACCTATAAAAAGTGCTTCTAAAAGAACTGTGGTCACAGGACGGGAACTCATTTATATTTAATCAATATTTTTTTCTCCTGATACAATATAACAAAACACAAAATGTCTTATAACTCTAACAAGTATAACTCCGTACCAATTTTCGCGTTCGTCGCAGTACTTATCGCTGTCGCGATATACAGTGGTGTTCTCTATTCAAAAACACCAGCCAAAGAAGATCTTACAAAAGATGAATAAACATAACTATTAATAATTATCTCGTGATATATAAAATGATACCTCTTCTTTTAATCATTCTATTTATCATTTTTCTATTATACGTATTACGTAAACGACATGTTGAAGAATACTTAATAGAAGGTGTGAATCTTTCATGGAGAAACAAATCAGGAGTTGAAGGTATAGTAGAAAAATGGACTCTCGTTGTTAAAGATACACAGGGTAATGAAATACACAGAACTGAAAATAGTGATTTGAATAATAGAAAAAATGATACGGATGTTACACTTAACGTTTTTACGGATAAAACTTTTGGCGATAATATTATTGGTAACAATACGATTGATATTTATTATAACGACGGTTCGGGTGATAAATTAATTAATACACAAATCCTTCGTTTTGAAAAAGATGAGTTTAATGAAGATATAAGTAGTTTTGAATTCCGTAATTTAGATATGTCAGCTTGGGAAAATGAACAGAATAAGGATTGTGTTGGTGTATATTCAAAAGTTAAGAAAGATAAATCAACCCCGGGAACGGATAAGTTTGGGTGTGGACCTTCTGATGATCCTAATAAACACAATTGTCAATTTTGGGAATATAAACACATACAAAAACAACTCGGTACGGGTAAACCGTGTACACGTAATGAAGGACACGTTATTAAAGTTCAATGGCCTAAAAAAGCAAACACCGATAGAGTAGGTTTACAATTTGTCGATGACCCTGATCCCAATACAGATTCTAAAGTAGCTGATACCCCGCAACATTATAAGTCTCTATTTGATCAACAACAAGCAGTCGTAGATGAACAAGAAAAGGAAAATGCTAAGATCGCAAAAGAAGCGGCGGATAAGGCGGCCGCGGAAGCATTTGGTGGTTTAATACCTAACCAAACTAAACTAGGTGACGATGGTTGGTGTGGTCACGGCGGTGTTGTGATACATCAAGTGGATGGGGATGTGAATACGGCAAAAGGGTGTAAACGTATATGTTCAGATATAAACCAGGTATGGACACGAGACACTTCGTATGGAAAGTGGGACTCTGCCGAAGCTAATCGTATAGTAGAAGAGTGTACAGATGCTAAACTCGATATAATATGGGAAAAGGATGGCGATGGTAAACGTAAACTTCGTTCGGGTTTCACAGCGAGTAAAGATTACGTTCCTCCATCAACATCCACAGGAGGTATACGGTACGTATGGTTCGGGTACGAAAATTCTAGTTGGAGTAATAGACCCCTAAATATAAGTGAGATTGAAGTATATTCTGGTGGTGTAAATATTGTGAAAGATTTCGGTGATGACAAAGTCAAGAGTAGTAGTGTATATGCCTTTTGGACAAGTCCAAAAAAACTATTTGATGGAAATAAGTCAAATATGGCACATACGAAAGATAGTAAAACAAATTACTTTAAAATCGATTTGGGAAAAGAGTACTCGGTGATAGATAAGGTTATGGTATACAATAGACATAATTGTTGTTACGATAGATGGGCGGAATCGTTTGTCAAGTTATTGAATACTAATGGTAATGAAATTATGAGATCAACAGACACATTACCATCTGATAGGAGTAAAGCCACAAATTATAAGGAAGGTGGAGTTAGAGTTAAAACATTTACATTCGGTAATACTGTTGTGACTTCGTCTTCTAGTGAACCAATGAATTCAGGTGGATTTAAATGGTACTATTATGAGGGTTCATACTTTTCAGTCCCTTCTTCATTTAATAATAAAGAACCGACGGCGGAGGGTACAGGTGTTACGGATTTTAGTAGTAAACATAAGGCGACAGGTGAGTATTTACCTAATAATGGTAGTAAAAGTAACTATGCTGTTCGCTGGCAAGGTCGTTTTGTACCTAAAGAGACGGGTACACACAAATTCTGGACAAAGTCTGATGATATGAGTTATTTGTACGTAGGTAATACCAAGGTTATTGATAATGGTGGCTTACATGGTGAGGTAGAGATAGATGGAACATTTAATATGACGAAAGGTAGAAAGTACCTTATTGAAATATTCTTTAGTGAAAAGGGTGGTGGTGACGAAATGATAGTGTCGTTCAAGGAACCAAACGGGACTAAAACAACAAATTTCGGAGGGTATATGGTTAATGATACTAAAATATGTTCCAGTGAAATGTTCGGTGGTAGAAGTAATAAAGGGGTCACTGATTATAAACACTGTATGGAATGTGCACATAAATGGGAACCTGGACTACATAAAAGATCAATAAATTGTGAAAATTTATGGTTCGATGATTAAAAAAAATTCAAACATTTTTATTTAAAAATTCAAGATAAACATGTTTGAAAAAAAAATATATGGTTAAATTAATAATAATGTATTATCCTCCACCACGACGAGGTTCCAATAGTACGGGTGTAATTATATTACTCGTAGTTGCGGTAATGTGTTGTATGTTTGTCATGCCAGCCCTTGGTTTTGGTGCATGGACACTTTTTAAGAAGGACGATAAAGAGGAAACAGGTGACGATAAAGATGAAACTTCTGGTCCACAACTTACATTCGATCAAGATGCAACAAAAACTATAAATGAAAATGAGAATACGGAACCAGCCGACGAGACTGACGATACCGACGAGACTGCCCAGGTCGATGACTCGACGACATCCACGTATAAAATTGAATACGCAGGCGGGGGTGACGGAAGTGATGCTATAGACCTTACTTTATCATGGACGAACGGTACGGGTTTTGATAAAGTTGACAAACTTGTATTCGTGAGAACTGTTAATGGTAAGGAATTACAAACTAAATCAACTACCGATGAAACCGAAACGTCTAACGACGGTAAAGGTAGTGTAACGTTTGAGGGAGCTAATATAGCTGACGGGGTTGATTCTGCAGTCGGTACCAATAAGGTTGAAGTGTTCGCATATGATGGTGATGAACCTTTAGCTGAGGGTAAGTCCTTAGCTTCTGTTACGATTCCAATATCACAAGACGATCTGGACCAAACGTACGAAGGTCCTTACGGTGATCTTACTATACCAGTAACACTTTCTGCAGGTTCAATGGATCTTAAAAAAATTATTAAGAAAACGTATTATAGTATTTCACACGCACCCGAGTATTGGTTTGAAATTGAAAAGAGTGGTGATAATGTTAAGTTTAAACGAAAAAGTGGTATGTATTTGAGCATTGGTGGTGTAGACGTGTTTAGGCTACAAAAGTATAAAGGTCGACTCGTTATAATGAATACAGGTACGGATAAAATTTACGTACCTGGTCGAGGAATGCGCGTAAAGAGCGAAATGTCTACAGAAGAATATTGGTTAGCTCAGTGTGATTTAATCGGTGCGTCTTTAATTGCGGGAAATGAAGAAGGTAGTGTTCGTCAAGGTATAGATTTCGTCTCACCAAATGGAAAATTCTTTGCTATTTACCAAAAAAGCGATGGTAATTTCGCTGTTTACAAGGGTTCTGGGTCTAGTGATAATAAAGGTGTCATGTGGTTATCGGGTACAAATGATAAAATTAAAGATGGACAGATTGTAATGCGCCCTCGATACAATAATGAAACCTACGCGGCGTTATCGTTCAGTTCAACAAAAGATTTGGCCGGTGGTAATATAAAAAAGGAAATGATATCTACTAATACCGGTGTGAAACCATATAAATTATTAATATCGGACGTGGGTAGACTAGTTGTTACGGATTCGAATGGTCAGAATATGGTAATGAGTGGCGGTGGTGACAATCTTCAACATTTTTTCCAATCGACACACGGGGGTGTTTGTGGTACCGATCTTTCAAATAGTTCTAACCAAGGTGGAAATAACAATCAAAAACAACAGGTATGTGCGAAAAAGTGTTTCGATATTAACGAATGTATTGGTTACGTAATGAATGCTAATACATGTTTCTTTAAAAAAGCAAATTTTCTCAATACTGGAACACACACTGAACAAGCGTGTATAAATGCACACAAAAAAACTCGTTTGAATAACACTGATAAATATGACGAAACGGGTTTTAAATATAGAGCAGGTACATGTGGCGCAGTAACTAAACCGACGAACATGAACGATGGACAATACGCAGGAATTGTGGGTCAATGTCCCGGTAAATTAACTCCTGAAGCGTGTGTAAGATCTCAATTATGTACTTGGAATCCCGTAAATAGTAATAAAAAGTATTCTTCATACTCTACAAATGATGGAATATCAGCACCAGGTACGATTGAAACATTTTCAACCGGGCGCCAATTTGATGATTGAAAAAATGCGAAATATTGTCTCGAGGAATTAATGGAGTCTACGATGTCCACAAACTTTAAAGCGACTGCAAATACTGAGGCAGGTAACGCATGTTCTATAAAATATAATTGTGCACCAGATATATGGTTTTAATGTTTATAAGTTAAAGAAAACCTAAGTTTATTTGGTTTAAAAAATAAAGTTAAGAATTAA
>Ga0181397_1000327_pt1 | contig 18025 bp, 11 predicted proteins | sample 20SPOviralmetaG_FD_130126 | JGI IMG/M metagenome (GOLD analysis project Ga0181397, IMG submission 130126) | Marine viral communities from the oligotrophic San Pedro Time Series (SPOT) site, San Pedro Channel, CA, USA - 20 SPOT_SRF_2011-02-23 | ecosystem: Environmental > Aquatic > Marine > Strait...
AAAGATATTAAAAGAAAAAAGATAGCACTAAAAGAGCAAGTAGCTCGTGCTAAAAGCCACTTAGACGGGCAAAAGTCTAAATACTATGAAGAAATCAAAGCTGGGTCAAGGTTAACACCTGAAGCTCAAAAAGCTCTGGACTTCTTTAATAGGTACAACAAACAGGAAGAAGAAAGTAGAAAAGTAGCTGATAGCCAAACCACTACGTTTGTTAACAAAACTAATCAAGTTTTCAACGATAAATTCAAAGGTTTTGAATACAAGGTTGGAGACAAGAGATATAGAGTTAATGTTAAAAATAGTGATGAGGTTAAGAAAACTCAAAGTGACTTAAATAATTTTACTAAAAAGTTTTTAGATAAAAATAATATGATGTCGGATGCAATGGGTTATCATAAGTCTCTGTTTACAGCAATGAATTCAGACGCTATTGCTAATCACTTCTATGAACAAGGTAAGGCGGATGCTTTAAAAGATAGTGTTGCTAAATCAAAAAATATCAACATGGATCCTAGAGAGTCTATGCCTGCTAACAATAATACTAGCGGACCTAAGTTCAGAGTAATTGACGATTCAACATCTTCTTACGGTTTTAAAAAAAGAAAGTAAATAAATATTAATTTAAAAATAACAAAATTATGAGTTTAACTCCAGGGGGCTTACTGAACACTGTGCCAGCCCCATCAAAACAAACTTTAGGAAGCAACTATATAGACTTTACGTCAGAAGCTACTAAAGGTTGGGCACAACAATATTTACCAGATTTAATGGAAGCGGAAGCTGAAGTTTTTGGTAATAGAACAATTTCTGGTTTCCTATCACAAGTAGGAGCTGAAGAAGCTATGTCTTCTGACCAAGTTATTTGGTCTGAGCAAGGTAGATTACACTTAGCTTACCAAGGTATTACAACTACTACTGCTAACGTTACAAAAATGACTATAACACACGACATCGATGGAAATGCTATTAATGCATCTACTGTAGATCATGGTGTTAGAGTTGGTGATATGGTATTAGTTAGTGATGCTGATGCTGAAATTAGAGCTTATGTTTCTGCAGTTGATAATGATGACGTAACTTTATTACCATATGATAGACAAGATTTAGCAGAAGTTGGTGCCGGTGCAAATACTGGGCTTGCTATTGCTGATACTACAACAGCTAAATCAGTAAAACTATTTGTATTTGGTTCTGAGTTTACTAAAGCTAGTGAAGGTAGAACAGTTGCTAACGCACCTAAATTCAAAACATTTACTAACAAGCCAATCATCATGAAGGACTACTACGAAGTAGCTGGATCTGATGTTACGCAAATTGGATGGGTTGAAGTTACTGGTGAAGAAGGACAAAACGGTTACTACTGGTACTTAAAAGCTGAAGGTGATACTAGAGCACGTTTTGCTGATTACACTGAAATGGCTATGATTGAAGCTAAAAAAGCAGATATAACTGTATTTACTGGTTCTGCTCCAGGAACTGGCCCAGTGTATCCAACGTTTGCTAATGGTGGTACTATCGAGGGTACTGAAGGATTATTTTCTGCTATTGAAAGTAGAGGTAATATTTCTGAAGCTATAATTAGTTCAAATACATCTGCTGCTAATTTAACTAGATTTGACAACATCTTAAAAGAGTTTGATAAGCAAGGTGCTATTGAAGAAAACATGCTTTTCTTAAACAGAACTGCTGCTTTAGGATTTGACGATATGCTAGGACAAATTGGTGGTATTCAAACTGGTGCTATGGTTTCAGGTGCAAGTGCTTCTTACGGGGTATTTGAAAACGACGCTAACATGGCTTTAAATTTAGGTTTCAACGGTTTCAGAAGAGGTTCTTATGACTTCTACAAAACTGACTGGAAATACTTAAATGACAAGTCTACTAGAGGTAGCTCTGCTGCTGGTTTAGTTAAAGGTGTTATTGTTCCTGCTGGTGTATCTACTGTGTATGACGGAACTTTAGGTAAAAACTTAAAGAGACCATTCTTACACGTACGTTACAGAGCTGCAAATGGCGAGGACAGAAAGATGAAGTCTTGGGTGACTGGTTCAGTTGGTGGAAACATTACATCTTCTTTAGATGCGATGCAAATTCACATGTTGACTGAAAGATGTCTAATTGTTCAAGGTGCTAACAATTTCATGTTAATGAAATAAGCATTAAACATTAAAAGAACCGGGGCTTCGGCCTCGGTCCTTTTATTTTTATTAATTTATATTATATTATATTATGGCAAAAAAAGAAAAAACAAAAGAGGTGGTTGTTGAAACACCACCGGTTATGGAAACTCCACAACCAAAAGCAAAAGTTAAACCTACAAAACCAGTATGGGAGGTTAAAGACAGGAGATATATTCTCAGAAGAGGACTAACGCCTTTAACTTACACTATTGCTTCTTCAGATTTATTTTATTTTGATGAAGAAAAAGGTTATGAAAGAGAAATAAAATACTGTGAAAACCAAAAAACAGTTTTTGTAGATGAAATGAAGGGTCAACACATGATGTCTCACGTAACTTTTAGAAACGGAATGTTACTTGTTCCAAGGGAAAAAAGAATTTTACAAGAATTCTTAAGTAATTACCATCCAAAAAGAAATAAGTTATTTGAAGAAGTTAGGCCTAAAAAAATAGCAAGTGATCAACTTGAAACTTTTCACGCTGAAATAGACGCTTTAGTAACAGCAAAAGATTTAGACATAGACACTGTAGAAGCTATTATGCGTACAGAGGTTGGATCTAAGGTAGTAGAGATGAGTTCTAAGGAGCTTAAAAGAGATCTACTTATATTTGCAAAGCAAAACCCAATGCTGTTTATGGATCTTGTTAATGATGATAATGTTTTAATGAGAAACGTCGGTATTAGAGCCACTGAAGAAGGTATTATAAGATTATCTAAAGATAATAGAACTTTTCATTGGGCTTCAAACGATAGAAAACTAATGAATGTTCCATTTGATGAACACCCTTATTCAGCTTTAGCTGCTTGGTTTAAAACTGATGAAGGTATGGAAGTATACAATAGTATAGAAAAACGATTAAAATAATCAAACTGTAGAGCGGTCGCCCTACGGGGCGATCGTAACTACTAAAATTTAAACTATGGAATCAAAAGGACTAGGAGATACAATACATAAAATAACAAAAGCAACAGGAATACACAAGGCTGTTAAAATGATAAACAAAGATAAGGACTGTGGTTGCGGAGATAGAAGGGCAGCACTTAACAAAATATTTCCTTATAAAACAAATAAATAATGATAAGTATAGATACAGTATACCAAAAAGTATTAGCTATAGCAAACAAAGAACAAAGAGGTTATATAACACCTCAAGAATTTAACTTGCTAGCAGAACAAGCTCAGATGTTAATATTTGAGCAATATTTTTATGACCTAAACCAGTTCAACAGAGCTGGTGGCAATGGCATGGAGTATGCTGATATGATGAACATACTAGAAGAAAAAGTGGCTGTGTTTGAAAAACAAAATATAGACATGTCTGCTGTTTCAGGATCTACAGCAACTTTACCAACAAACATATATAGATTAGGTACGGTGTTTTACAACAACGGCACCGACAGTATTATAGTTGAAAAAGTATCTAACCAAGAAATACAAAGAATGAACCAAGCTAGTCTTTACAAACCAACAGAAGCTAGGCCTGTATATACAAGAGCTTCAGAAACTAAAATAGTTATATATCCAACTTCAGCAACTCCAGCTTACTCTACTTCAAGTTTAAACTGTAATAACATTGTAAAACCTGAAGTTCCTAAATGGACTTACACTATAGTTAACGAACAAGCGCTTTACAACGGATCTGCTGCTGATAAACAAGATTTTCAACTTCACCCATCTGACCAAGAAGACTTAGTGTATAAAATATTAGAATTATCTGGTATTATAATGAACAAACCTGGTTTAGTTCAATTAGCAGACAAAGAAGAAATGCAAGGAGTACAAAACGAAAAAATGTAATATATGCCACTACTAACACAAACAAACTCACAGTACTACAACAACAGTAACGCAGGTAATTATGGTGACTATCAATATGTAAAATTTACTGATATAGTTAATCAATTTATAATGGCTTATGTTGGTGGTGATAAAATAATATCTAAAACTAAAAGGGCTGATGTTGCTTTTCACGCGCAGCGAGCTTTGCAAGAATTTAGTTATGATACATTTAAAAACACTAAGTCTCAGGAGATAGAAATACCTCCATCATTAAAAATGATAGTACCACAAGACTTTGTTAACTATGTTAAAATAACTACTATGGGACCAAATGGAACAGAGTTGCCTTTGTACCCAACAATGAGAACTTCAAACCCAATAGCTATATTGCAAGACGGTGATTATGATTATACTTTTGATGGTAGCGGTAAGTTGTTAACAGCCTCTGAATCAGATACGTGGACAGCTTTTAAAACAGCTAGCTCTGCATCTAACCCTTCTAACGCAGAGTTTGAAGATGAATTACATAATGCAAGTGTAGGTACTAGGTATGGTTTAGACCCTCAACATGCGAATAAAAATGGATCTTTTTATATAGATAACATAAAAGGTTTTATACATTTTAGCTCTAACTTAAGCGCAAAAACTGTAACTTTAAAATATATAACAGATGGTGTTGGAACAGAAGATGATATGATTGTTCATAAGTTTGCTGAAGAAGCTATGTATAAATATATAGCTCATGCAATATTAGCAACTAAATCTAATACACCAGAGTATTTAGTGCAAAGATTTAAAAAGGAAAAAAGAGCTGCAACAAGAACTGCTAAATTAAGATTATCAAACATTAAAATTGAAGAGCTTACTCAAGTAATGAGAGGTAAGTCGAAACAAATAAAACACTAGTATATGCCGGAAATGAAGCACAATTTTACTAAAGGTCGAATGAACAAAGACCTTGACGAAAGATTGGTACCTAAAGGTGAATATAGAGATGCTTTAAATATAGAAGTGTCTACATCTGAAGGTAGCAATATGGGAGCGCTGCAAACTTGTCTAGGTAATCTTGTTGTTTCAGAACCTAATGACGGTTCTAGTATTTATCCACTTACAGAACAACCTAGTGTTGTAGGTAAAGTTGAAGACCATAGAAATAATAGAATAATATATCTTGTTAACAAACCCGTTGATGAAAACGGTAAAGGTGAAGATCTTATAATAAGCTACAATGTAGAGACTGGTGTTTCAGAAGTTGTGTTTAGAGATATATGGCAGTTTGAAATTGATGTTACGCAAACTTCAAGCTCATCAGCTACTTTTTACGTTTCAGATAATCATGGTATAAAACCAAATATGTTGTTATCTAAAGTTGGTGGTACATTAAACGGGACAACTTTGTGGCCATTTCAACCAACAGTAAAAGAAATATCAAGGTCTGATGATAAAGTAACTGTTAAAAACAACGACACAACAAACAGTTGGACGCTTGGAGATAGAATACGTTTCAATAGTAAAAGAGTTTTAAATTTTAAAACAACACAGGAGGACGAGAATATAATAACCGCTATAAATATTGTTGATGATTTACTATTCTGGACAGATAACAATGATGAGCCAAAAAAAATAAACATACCAAGATCAATACAAGGATCTTTACTTGGTGGTTTACCTACTAATATAGTTGGAGATTACCAACCAACAAGGCTTATTGTTAATGGTGGTAATTCAGTTGCAAATGTTATTACAGGTGTTGTAGAAGAAAAAGGATTTGTAGAGCACTCACACGTGACAGTTATACGTCAAGCACCAACAATGAGGCCAAAGGTACACTTAGCTAAAACAAAAAGAAATGTAGCTTACAATTCTTCTACAGATTCGTTTTCATCAGCTAATGTTGAAGGTACAACAACAGCTATGAATTGGTACGATGGTAGTGGTGATATTCGCCAACCTGGTGATTCTGTAAGCGTTGTATTATCAAATACTTTTACGTTAGATTATAGCATTGGTGATGTTTTAATATTTAGTTTAACAACTATAGATCCAGCTGATGGTATTGAAGAGTTTTCTATAATGGCAACTATAACTTCAATTAATACAACGACAAGTCAAACACTAGTAGTTTCTATAGACAGCATAGATGTAGACGTGGTAAATGTAGATAATGTTTGGAACGTAGCTCTTAAACAAGAAAAACCTTTATTTGAGTTTAAATTTCCTAGATTTGCAACTAGATATAAATATGAAGATGGTGAATATTCTACTTTTGGCCCTTGGTCAGAAGTAGCTTTTATACCGTCTGAATTTGATTACTTACCTAAAAAAGGTTATAATCTTGGTATGGTTAACAACACTAGGTGGTTAGGCATAAGAGATATAATACCTTACAATATACCTTTAGATGTAGTAGAAGTTGATATACTATACAAAGAGGAAAACTCCCCAAATATATATACTGTTAAAACAATAAAAGCTGCAAGTACAATTCCTTTAGAACCTGCTGATACTGAGTGGGACAGCGCTGCCTTGATAAATGGTGTTTTAACTCAAGTAGGTACTACAGGGTTTTTTGTTTTAGAAAAAGATCTTATACACGCTACTTTACCTGCTAATCAATTATTAAGGCCTTGGGATAACGTGCCTAGAAAAGCAAAAGCACAAGAAGTTAGTGCTAACAGAGTTATATATGGTAACTACATACAAAACTTTGATTTAACAAAAAACAGTGGGCAAAGATATAATCCAAATATAGAGGTTATGGTAGTTGATAGGTTAAATACTTATGACACTATAAATTATGATCCAACCGTTGCTACAACAACAGTTATACCTACGGTTTTAAAACAACCTGAAAAATCAATTAAATCTATAAGAACATATCAAGTTGGTCTTATATACACAGATGATTTTGGTAGAGAAATACCAGTACAATCAAATGACACAGGAACTTTTACTATTGATAAAAATAGAGCTAACAAGTATAATCAAATAAAAGCTAGGGTACAAACTGGACCACCACATTGGGCTAAGTATTTTAGATACTATGTTAAAGAAACTTCTAACGAGTACTATAATCTAGCTATGGACAGATGGTATGACGCTGCTGACGGTAATATATGGTTAGCTTTTCCATCTGCAGAAAGAAACAAGGTTGATGAACAAACTTTTTTAATATTAAAAAAAGGACACGACACAGATTCTTTTGTAAAAGAAAGAGCAAGATATAAAATAATAGATATTAGTAATGACGCGCCTGACTATATAAAGCAAGAAAAAACTGATTATGAATCTGGGCTTTGTACTTTTCATAATGATGGTTTAATAAAAACTGGCACTGACTACTTTGCAATAACAAAAACATCAATATCAGAATCTGCATTACAACAACCAGTAGCAGATTTAAAAAGTGGTAGAGGTGAGTTTGCTATAAGAGTTACTAACGGTGGTAAAAAATCTGCATGGTATAACTTAGTTACAGTAACTGCAAACGAGCAGCAACCCGGTAATTACGATAGGTTTATTGTAGATAGAGTTTTTGAAGACGATACAGCTTTTGCTTTAACTTCAGCTGGTAACGCTGCTTTAAGTGGTACTAGAATAGAAATACAACAAATAATATATAAAAACAAGCCTGAGTTTGATGGTAGGTTTTTTGTTAAAATATACAAGGATAGCTTAATAGACAAGTACTTGTATAGACAACAAGCTAAAAAAAGTTATGTAGTAAGACATGCTAGAAGACATCTTACACTTGCCGGTACAGGTAGTGACAACGAGGATTTTTGGGAAGATGGTTTAGGAACAGGTAGTTGGCAAGACTGTGTAAATCAAACACAATCAGGTGGAACTGATAAAACAGGTTGGTTTATTGATTATGCGGTTGGTAAAAGGCAAGCTCAGAATAATTTTGACAAAGATCAAGGTATAGGTTTTTACAAGCCAACTGCTGGTGGAAAAGGTAGTTTTTTACAACTTTCTTATTCATGGATATATGGCGCAAGCAACAGTAATGAAAACCCACAAATAGACGCTGCAAACCATCAAGGTGAAATGGCTTTTAGAGGTGCTTTAGAAACTCCTGGTACGCTTATAAGATGGACTAGTGATCCTGACCAAGTTATATATGAAATTAAAAGTTCTTTTGGTTATATTGCTACTAACAACCCAGGTAATTATTACAACACTCACGCGGCACCTGAAATGCCAATGTTAGGTGTTAACTATAATGTTACCACCTTAGTTAATAATTATGACGGTGATTGGAACCACGACCCTTCTAACCATAGGCATAGATTTAATTTACACATACAAACAATAGAACAAGAAACACCAACAGGTAAAATTATACCAGCTGGACTGCCAGTGGGTCTAGACCCTAGCTGGGATGGTACTGGAAATACACTGAACCCACAGCTAAGTGGATCTTGGCACCCACTAGATGTTGGTGCTTTAAACGGTACGTCTGTAAATGGTTATGGTGGTACAACAGCCAAAGGACATCCGTACTTCGATGGTGGATTAACATATTCAAATAGAACGCCTAATTCTATGCTTGGTAGCGGTAGTGGTGTATCAAAAAGAAACGTTACTCTTGGATCAGGTGGTGTTGAAATACCACTTAAGTGGGCTGATAGCGGGCCTACACAAGGCGTTGCAGCTGTTAGGGCAACTTCTCAGTTTTTAGAAATTATAGAGGAAGTCGAAGAAAACGTAAAAGGTTTTAGTAGTACAAACCCAGGTATATGGGAGACAGAACCTAAGCAAGACGTAGGTCTTGATATATATTACGAAGCTAGTAGATCACATAGAACAGAGGCTTTTAACGCAACAATTGGTGACGAGCACGGTGTTGATGATGGTGGAAACGTTGTTTATCAATACTTAGATTACTACAATTGCTTTTCGTTTGCAAACGGTGTTGAGTCAAATAGAATTAGAGATGACTACAACGCATTGCAAATAGCTAAAGGTGTTAAAGCATCTACTACATTGGCTGAGCAGTTTAAAGAAGAAAGAAGAGAAACAGGTTTAATATTCTCAGGTATATACAACTCTACAAGTGGTGTTAATAATTTAAACCAATTTATACAAGCAGAAAAAATAACTAAGGATTTAAATCCAACCTACGGTAGTATACAAAAACTTTATGGTAGAGATACAGATTTACTAGCTTTGTGCGAAGATAAAGTTTTAAAAATACTAGCTAACAAAGATGCTTTATTTAATGCTGATGGCAATATGAACGTAACGTCTAATAACGCTGTACTTGGCCAAGCTGTTCCTTTTGTTGGTGACTATGGTATATCTACAAACCCAGAATCTTTTGCCGCAGATGAGTTTAGATGTTATTTTGCAGACAAGCAGAGAGGTGCTGTTGTTAGATTATCAAGAGATGGTTTGACTAACATAGCTGAACATGGTATGGAAGATTATTTTTCTGATAACTTAACATTTGCTAAAACAACTATTGGTAGTTTTGACACTGTAAAGAAAACGTATAATCTAACATTAAAAGATTATGGTACAGCTAATGGATTAACATCAACAGTAGCAACAGACAATACTGTTAGCTTTAGTGAAACAGTTAAAGGTTGGACAAGTTTTAAGTCCTTTATACAATCTTGTGGTGGCGTAAGTCTGAACAATTCTTACTATACGTTTAATGATGGTAACATGTGGATTCATCATGAAAATTATGGTGCTAGTGCTCCTAAAAATAATAATTTTTACAACACTCAATACGATTCTTCTGTTACTTTTATGTTAAACGAAAACCCTAGTTCTGTAAAAAGTTTTAATACTTTAAACTACGAGGGTAGTCAGTCTAAGATAACAGAAAACGATAGTGATAATGAATATTACAACAACAACCCAAAAGACGGTTGGTACTGTAGTAGTATTCAAACAGACTTGCAGGAAGGTAAACAGCTAGAGTTTAAAAATAAAGAAGGTAAATGGTTTAACACTATACATGGTGTAGCTACTACTTTAAATAATTTAGATTCAAAAGAGTTTTCTGTACAAGGTATAGGCAACGCTTCAAATATTTCAGGTGGTAATCCTACACCAACCTTGTTTGACTTAACAGTTCTTGGATCAACTAGCACGTGTAGCGTTGCTTGTGGTACTCCTTTAAATGCTCAAGGTAATCCAGGTCAATATAGACTAAGCATGAATCTTGGTAGTGGGCCTGGAGTTGCTAGAATAAAATTTAACGTTGGTACTACCCCAACCAGACAGGCAATGCCTGATGAACTTATTGTTACGTTTAATGGCGTTTCTAAAAATGATTACTCAACTAGAATTGGAGGTTATCAGCAAGGTTTAATTGGTGCAGAAAAATCTTTAGGAAACTGCCCTGCTGGACCAGTTCAAACAATGAGCATAGCTGGTGGTTCAACACAAAGAGACGCTAACTGTGTTGTTCAGTCGGGACATACTATGAACGTCTTTGAGTATGATGCTGGTACATCTTCTTTTATTAATACTGGTAACACAGCTACAATACCATTGTACGCTAGAAATGCAGAGCCAAAATCAAATATGGGTGCTTTAGGTCAATATGGTTATGCTACTAAGGGTGCTCAAACTTTAAATAATACTAACCACTGGAGTAGAGATGCTATAATGTACATATCAATACCTCCTGGTTATTCAGGAAGCACTGTTGCTGACTTTGTTGTTAACGGTCCGTTTGGTAACACTTGGTGGGGATTAGATGTTACGTGTCCAGCAGCTTTACCTTCAGTTCAAGGATCTACTGCACAGACATCAAATATTTGTGGGGCGACTGTTAATCAAACTTACTACCATATACCAGTTCACGGTATATCTCATGGCCAACAAGATGGTTATCCTAAAATTAATGACTGGATATTTACAGACGCTAATGGTGTTACTCCTTTACCTTCTGGTAGCTACAAACTACAAGATCCAGCTGGTAATACTTATAACGCAACTGTTGGTACTGTAGATGAAAGAGGTGATGCAGTTCTTGGTATAATATCAGCAATAGCTTCATGTTAAACTTAAAAATTAATTAAATGCCATACTACACTATAAGCACTACTACAACACAAGAGGAGGCTGGCGATAACGTTACCGCTGGTACTATACCTGCGTCAACTACACTTGTTATAACGCCTGATGCTGGTTATGTTTTAAATGCGGCTGGTTTTTCAGCGGCAAGCCCACTACCAACCGGTATTGAAACTGTTACTTTTGCAAACTCAACAACAGCTTTTGTCGTTGGTAATGTTGTAAATGTTACGGTTAACTTTGATGATGGTAGTCCAAACAGTAATTTTGTTATGCCTGCGGCAGATTTAAGTTTAAACATTGGTATTTGTGAATCAGGTGGAGTACAAGCTGTTATACCAGTTGTTTCTGTTCCAATTGTAGCTAAATTTAAATTACGAACAGAAGAAGCTACATGGGCAGGAGGAACTCATACTACAACTTTAACAAGCTCTCCATACCACAGTAGTACAATTTCAACAACCTCATCAACATACGCTGTTGGTACTGGTTTTAGTGGTACAAACCCGTTTGGCTTAAGTACTAATTATGGAAGTGTTGGAACAACTAAAATACATACTATAGTTACCACAATAGACCCAAGCAGTGGTTCACATACAATTGTACAAGGTACTATGAGGGTTTGTCATGCAAATGAAGATCCAAATGTGGCTGTGCTACATGCAGTAACAAACGCTCCTAATTGTTTGTCTTATGATCCAACTGGTTATATTTGTAATATAACACCAGAGCTTTATTCTCAGTTTGCAAGTTTGCCTAACAACTTCAATGGATATATAGAAACTTTATATTATAATGCTGATGGATATGTAAATAAATTTGACTGGAAAATAGATTTTGAAGGCTACACTCAAGCAGAATTAAATGCGGTAAATTATGCTTCTTCAGATATGCTTGCTGACGGGGCTGTGACTTATGGCGTGTCAAACGCCGTTGTTTGGCCTACTCAATTTACTATTGATAAGTTTGAAGATTCAGCATCAACGCTAACTGATGACGGTTGGGATATTCCTATTTCTGATCTTGGAGAAAGTAGAGATTTAACAGTTACTGGAACTCCAGGTGCTACATTTTCAGTTACATTTGTTAACGCATCTAATGCTACTATACTTGCAAGTCCTATTACAAACGTTGTAATGCCTAGTGGAGGTAGGTATGATTGGACACAGGTTTTTCCATCGTTAGGATCAGGAACAACAACATATACTTTGGTGGTTTCAGCTGGTACACAAACATCTTTATCAACTTTGTTTACTGCAAGATCTCCTTCTTCAACTTTTGTTTATAGCCAAATAGGTACTATTCCAAATATATCTTTAAACGGTAACTCTTCTAGTTCTTTTTCAACATCAACAACACAATCTGTGTCTACAACCTTTGCGGCTAACTACAGGTTTGGTAGAACTAACAATACTTTTCCAGTATCGATGACAATAACAAAAGTTGGTGGTGGTAATTTATCTATAACTAGACAGCCAGTATGGCCAGGTGATTGGAGCAACTCAGATCCAGCTACAAACGGTGGTACAGATATTAACCTAAACGGTTTAACAGTTACTGGTAGTGGAACATCAACTTTAACTTTATCTGGCACGGGTTCAAGATCTAGAATAGGTGTTTCTAACACTGTTATGAGTTTAGCATTAAATAACTTTATAAATACAACAGCGTCAACTACCCCTGTAACTGGTATATCTTTAAACACATCTCCAAATGCTACATCATCATTTAACATTGGAGATGATATAAATGTAAACGCCGTATTAACGCCTTCAAACCCAACAACTCCAACTTTAGCTTGGACTGTTAGTGGAAGCGGTTTTACTCTAACACCAGCGGCAGATACTCAGTCATGCCTTGTAAAAAGTGAATCAACTGTTGGTACAAGAACTGTAACCGCAACAGCAACAGATGGTAGTAATGTTGCTGGTACAATAAACGTTACTGCGACTCAGCAAGTGCTTGAAACAGTTGCTGATACAATATCCGTATATTCTGGTAGAGCAACAGTTATTGACATAACAGCAAATGACACAACGCTTGGTGGTGGTTGTACTGTTGTTATTGAATCAGATCCTGAAGTTGGTAGCTTAGCTGTTAGTGGTCAAACAGTAACTTACACAGCTCTTGACTTTGCGGCGCAAGACACATTTACATACAAGCTAACTAAATCTGGTTTGGCTGCTAGTAACATATCAACAGTAACAGTATTAGTAGGAGTTAATTAACACAAAACAATATGCCAACATTATTATTAACATTTCCAAACCCATTAAATACATCTGTACAAGTAGGTGATACCGCTTACTATTGCCCTGTAACAGCTAACGAGTGCACACAAGCAAGTATTGTTGAAATGGGACCTGTAACAGCTATAAACAGAGTTACGTATGTTGTTAGTGTTGATATAATTGCCACAGTACAAAACCCAGGCACCAGTGATTTTATATTGTTTAGTAAAGATGCCGCGGCAAATGTATCTAGTTTAAAAGGTTATTTTGCTAAAACAACTTTTAGAAATAACGCTACAGTGCCTTCAGAGCTGTTTGCTGTTAGTGCTGACATACATGAAAGTAGTAAATAAATCATAAAAAGTGTAACTATAATATATACTTAAATTATATTATATGTCCAACAGCTTAATAGAAAGAAGCAAGATATTAGAGTTTGAAAAACTACTAATAGAAAATACAGATGGTAAGAACATAATCAGTGACAAGGGTAACGTTGTGCGTTGTGAAGAGTTCCCATTAAAACATTCATTTGCAGATCAAATATACATAAGACAAATGAACATGAAAAAAGATACGCTAGTAGTTGGTGCAATACATAACCACTTACATGTATGGTTTCTTTTAACTGGCTCTTTAACTATAGTAACAGAAACATCTAGCGAAGATTTTATAGCTCCTTGTTATGTAATATCTAAACCCGGCGCTAAAAGAGTTATATATGCTCATGAGGATAGTATATTTGTTAATATACATAAAAATCCTGATAATATAAAAGATATAGATCAATTAGAAGCTACAATAGTTTCAAAAAATTACAAAGAATATGAAGAATATACTAATCAAAAAAAATAACATATGTCATTTTTAATAGCAGCCGCAGCAGTAGGTGTTGCAGCAGGTGCATCTAAAATTATAATGGCTAACCAAGGTAGGAAAGAAAGGATAGCTGAACAAGCTGCAGCTAAACAAGAGCTAGCAAAAAACAAAGCTGCGTATGAAAACTTAGACACTAGCAATGCTTATGCAAACCTTGAAAATAAATTTGAAGACATAACTGTTAATCAGCAACAAGCACAGTTTGAAGCACAGCAAAACCAACAAAATCAAGCTAACATAATGCAAAACATGCAAGGAGCAGCTGGTGGGTCTGGTATTGCCAGCTTAGCACAAGCTATGGCTAATCAAGGTCAAATGGCATCTCAAAAAGCTTCGGCTAGTATAGGTATGCAAGAAACACAAAATCAAAAACTAATAGCTGGTGAGGCAAGTAAGAACCAACAGTTAACAGCTGCAGGTGAACAAGCGTCTCAACAAATGACAATGGATAAAACAGGTACGTTGCTAGGTATGTCGCAACAAAGAAAAGCTGGTGCTGATGCAGCTAGAGCAGCTGCTAAGCAGCAAATGATGGAAGGTGTTGGTCAAATAGGTACCGCAGCAATGGGAGCAGCATCTCAAGGAGCAGCAAACTTAGAGGGTGGTAAAAACTTTTTAGGAACTAAAAACCTAGATGCAGACGGAAATGTTATTAATCCTTAATAAAAAATTATAAAATGGCAAGTGATGCAAATTTAATAAAAGGAGCAGGTCAAGTAGCTTACGGAGCTGCTAATGCAATCAAGCAACAAGGCAGTGGTTTAGATGCTTTGTCTGGTGCTGCAGCAAAAATGCAGCAAAATCAATTAGCTGAAACAAAAGCAGAGACTGCAGAGCAGAAAACACGTAACAAAGATCTAGATGCTAAGTGGCATGAGAACATGGAAGCTACTAACTTGTCTAGTATGAATCTTAGTGAGCAGCATTATAAAGAGGTTAAAAACGCTGTTGATGGTTTAAAAATGGATTACGATGCTTGTGGTTTTTCTGACGAAGGTTGTAAAAGAGAGGTTATGGCTAAGATGAACGCTCAGACTCAACGTATGAACCAGCAAAAAGATTTAAGAGCTGGTAACAAAGAAGCTTATAATAACGGTTTACTTAGCGAGTCACTAACCGAAGAGGAGAAAAATATAATGGGTATATACATGAACCCAAATGCTAGTGAGTATACTTTAAAGTATGACAAAGATCCTATGGAAGGTGGACAAGGTATATACGAAATAGCAAACCCAAAGTATGACGAAAGCCAACCTGAAAGCGAAACTAACAAAAAAACTATAGAGTATACAGAGTCAGAGATTACAAAAATGTTTGACAAACAAATTGATGTTGCTGGTAAAAAAGCTAGTAGCGACTATGGTGTTTCATTACACAACGATGGTTTAAATGGTGTTGAGTTTGATGAAAACAAAACAAAAGCTAGGTATGATGATATAATCAGTGATAAATCACTACACTCTTTTACTCATGACGATATGGGCTTTGGCTCGTTTAAAAGTAATTTCATGCAACCTGGAGGACCACTAGACGAGGCTTTAATGATAGCAGCAAAAGACCCAAACAACACTTATGCTATAGAACCAAAAGATGGTGAGCAAAACTGGTATGACAACATCGATGATGAAGATAGAAAAATGATGTTCAATGAAATACAAAAAAACCCTAAGCTAAACAAAGATTTAGTTAAAGGTTATTATTACGACATGGCTGAAAAGCAACATGCAAACGGTAAAAAGAAAGCAGAAGATGCGGCTTTAGCTAAGAAAAATGAGTTAATAGAAAAAAGAGCTGATGCTACTTTAAAACATAATAGAGCAGTACAGTTGAAAAGTATGAAAGTACCAACTAAGTCAGAGAAAGATCAAACTAATAGAGGTAATATTATTTCTGGAATTACAAGCCTTGGTGGTAATATAAGTGTAGAAGACTTCTCTAGCATGGACGGTATGAGGTTTGCTGGTGGTAGTAAAGGTAGTATGGGAGGTTATGTTAGAGCTATTAATGAAGATGGAAGTTACGACCCAACTGGAAACTCAGGTAGGTATGGTGTTTTCTCTGGTGATCCTGATTTAAATGCTATTAGAGAAGAAGGTGGAGAAGTTACTGCTGCCACAGCAATAAGTATGTTATCAAGTGATCCGTCAAAAATGCAGTCGGAGTTAGAAACACTTTTTGATGGCTCTGCTGATGCTAAAAAAATAAACCCTGCATACTTAGCTTGGATGGAAGCTGGCGGTGAAAAATCTGGTAAGAAACCGCCAAGTCAATACATAGAGGAATAATAAATAAAATATTAATACATGAGTGAAGACGCAATAGCACAATTTCAGGCGTTTCGTGATCAAGGCATACCTGAAGATATTATAAAAAGATATGCTGTGATGGGTGGTAAGCAAGCTAATAAAAAAGCTGCAGCCGCCCTAAACACGTATACACCTGCTATGGAAACTAACTACGCTAGTGGCGCACAACCTTACTCATCACTACTACCTGCTAGTAGTCCTAACTTTGGAGAAACAGAAAGCGAGTTAATAAAAAGTATATTTAAACAGAACAAAGAAGGAGGTTATGACCATCAGGTTCGTGGTGTAGCAGCTAGAAAAGTAGGTGATATTGAAACTACAACTAGAAGAAAAGATGCTGATTTAGTTAAAAAAGCAATAGAAACAAACCCTAAATTTAAAGGTGCTTTTGTTAATGCCACTGGTATTATATCTTTACCTGATGGAAAAAAGTTTGACTCATCTAACATGGAAGACGTTAGAAGGTTTGAAAAAATAATGACTGAGCGATCTAAAAAACCTGAGGTAGTTAGAAAAGATATTGCTTTAGGAAACTTAGATATAAAACAATATTCAGTAAGTGGTACTAACAGAGGTTTTAGAATTGATGTAGATACTTTTAATGAAGACCAACGAATGAAAGCTCTTGGTTACACACTGACTTATCCAATGGGTGAAAAACTACTTAGAAATGGTAAGCCTGTTGACTTATTTAGTGTTGGAGGAGAAGACTACGATCTTGATGCTAATATGATTAGAAGTTTTATATATAACAACTCTACTGAAGAAGATCTTGTTAAGCTAGAATCTGTAAATACTTTAAACAAAGCTAATTATCTTAAAGAAAGAGAAAAACATAAACAAAAATCTGGCACGGCTTACACAGACGAAGAAGTAAAAGTAGCTTATAAAAAAAGCCCTAGATACACAGATAGAATGGAATCTGACCTTAAAGATTTTAAAATTGATGAAGATGTTATAGGTGAAATTATGGAGTGGGTTGAAGCAGGAGAGCCTGATGTAAACGATTTATACATGTTAAATGGTAGACGGAACCAAAGCTTGAAAGACTCTTTGTCAGCAGAAGACTTTTTAAAAGTAAAACAAACACTAGCTAAGAGAAAAAAAGAAGGTACTTATAAAAAAGGATTTGAAGCTCACAAAAAAGATATGGAAAGCAAGTACATCACTAACATGATGACTGCATATCTTGATGATGAGGTTGATAATAGTATGAGAGGTTCTTTAGATGCTGGGTTAGAAACTCAAGAGTTGTTTTTAGAAAAAACAAAAGAAAAGCTTGATGTTGATATTTTAAATTTAGAAAGAGGAGCTGATGAAAAAGTAGAAGAAATTAAATCTACACTGTCAACAATTACTACAAAAGCTAAAGATTTAAAAGTAGGTATAGACGTTGTAAATGGTTCGTATGTTGCAGTTGGTGGTGAAGATGAAGATAGACAAAGTGTAAATGAAGATCTTAAACTATTAAACTTTTATCAGAAAAAAGTTGAAACTGATTTTAAAGAAACTCAAGACAAGATAGTTTCTGATTACGGTAAGTACAATATGCTTCAAGTGCAAACATCTGAAGATGTTGATTTAACAAGTAGAGAGTATGGTAACTTAAAC